>Ga0222427_100107_pt1 | contig 217567 bp, 207 predicted proteins | sample 2B20Ametagenome_FD_182890 | JGI IMG/M metagenome (GOLD analysis project Ga0222427, IMG submission 182890) | Enriched microbial communities from leaf-cutter ant dump, University of Wisconsin, Madison, United States - 2B20A (version 2) | ecosystem: Environmental > Terrestrial > Nest > Insects...
CTGATAGACCATGCCAGCCCGCGGCCGATGAGCGCCGTGCTCGATCCGTTACGCAACCAACTCGGCCCGCCCTCTTTCGTTTTCAGGAACATGGCGGCATGGGTCTATCCTGACGGCGAAACCGCCCTGCCGCCGGAAATCTGGACCGTGCAGCCTTCACTGGATGGCCTGTCGGAACAGATCAAATTCAACAATTCCGGTTTCCAGGTGGTCACGCCCCTCGACGCCGGCGCTCCGGCTTTCATGACGCTTTATCGCGCCCTGTCCATCCAGCCTGCCCCGGCGACCTATTGCGTGTCAAAATACGCCTATGACGGCCTGGACGATGACTGGCCGTTGACAGCGATCTATGCCGACCGTTTCGGCGCACGTCCTTATGACCCGGCCACCGCCGCACCCGGCGAAACCGACCGCTGCGGCGTAATCGTCTACGCTGTGATGGACGTGACCGCCGACAATAGCCACGAAACCTATATCAATGATGCCACGCCGGTTTACAGCCTCGCCGTCTCGTTTCTCAATACTGGACGGCTGTCGGATTTGCATAAAAGAGAAGCGCAGATAGTCATCGACCGGATGAAGGCGCTCACGGCTGCCCCCGAAACCACCAGGCCGGTGGCGCTGCGCCGCTAAACTTCCGGCTTGCCCGTTTCCGGCGATCAGCCTATGCTTCACGCAGTTCACCGGAGTGTCCGCAAGCTTATGCGGGCTGAGACTGGGCGTTTGATGCCGCGCCCTAAAACCGCCGAACCTGATCCGGGTCATGCCGGCGAAGGGAGTTGGATACGCTAAGGTAGCCCTCAAGCAGGGCAAATAAACCTAGCGCCCGCAATCTACGCGCATGATCCCTCTTAATTTGTGAGGGATGCAATGAATAAACCTGTCATTCAAAAGACCATCAAGGTCGAGAATTCGCCGATCCCCGGCTCGCGCAAGGTCTATGAGCCGGGCGTCCGCTTCCCGGGCATCCGTGTGCCCTTCCGCGAAGTGGCCCTGCACGAAAGCGCCAACGAACCGCCGGTGACGATCTACGATTCCTCCGGCCCCTATACCGATGAAAACTTCACGCCGGATATTTCAAAGGGCCTGCCGCGCCTGCGCGAACAATGGATTATCGACCGCGGCGATGTCGAATATATCGAGGCCCGCGAAGTGAAGCCGGAGGACAACGGCAATGTCTCCGAAGGCGCACTGGCCCCGCAATTCCCCAACCTACCGAAAGTCCTGCGCGCCAGGGACGGCCAGTCGGTCACCCAGTTTGAATATGCCCGCGCCGGCATCATCACGCCGGAAATGGAATATATCGCCATTCGTGAAAACCTGCGCCGGAAAGAACAGGCCGAAACGATCCGCGACGGTGAGGATTTCGGTGCGTCGATTCCCGATTATGTGACACCGGAGTTTGTCCGTGACGAAGTGGCGCGCGGCCGGGCCATCATCCCCGCCAATATCAACCACCCCGAAGTCGAACCAATGATCATCGGGCGAAACTTCCTGGTCAAGATCAACGCCAATATCGGCAATTCGGCGGTGACCTCCTCAATGGAGGAAGAGGTCGAGAAGATGGTCTGGGCCATCCGCTGGGGCGCCGATAATGTCATGGACTTGTCAACCGGTCGCAATATCCACAATATCCGCGAGTGGATCATCCGCAACAGCCCCGCCCCCATCGGCACCGTGCCGATCTATCAGGCGCTGGAAAAGGTCAATGGCGTAGCCGAAGACCTGACCTGGGAAGTCTACCGCGACACCCTGATCGAACAGGCCCAGCAGGGCGTCGATTACTTCACCATTCACGCCGGCGTGCGCCTGTCTTACGTCCACCTGACGGCGAAGCGCGTCACCGGCATCGTGTCGCGCGGCGGCTCGATCATGGCCAAGTGGTGCCTGGCGCACCACAAGGAGAACTTCCTCTACACCCACTTCGAGGATATCTGCGACATCATGCGCGCCTATGATGTGTCGTTCTCGCTGGGTGACGGCCTGCGCCCCGGCTCGATCGCCGACGCCAATGACGCCGCGCAGTTCGCCGAACTGGAAACGCTGGGCGAACTGACAAAAATTGCGTGGCGAAAGGGTGTTCAGGTGATGATCGAAGGCCCCGGCCATGTGCCGATGCACAAGATCAAGGCCAATATGGACAAGCAGTTGAAAACCTGCGGCGAAGCGCCCTTCTATACATTGGGGCCACTCACCACCGATATCGCGCCGGGTTATGACCACATTACCTCCGGCATTGGCGCGGCCATGATCGGCTGGTTCGGCACCTCCATGCTGTGCTATGTCACGCCGAAGGAGCACCTGGGACTGCCCAACCGCGACGATGTGAAGGTGGGGGTTATCACTTACAAGATCTCGGCCCACGCCGCCGACCTCGCCAAGGGCCATCCCGGCGCGCAGGCCTGGGATGATGCCATGAGCCGTGCCCGTTTCGAGTTCCGCTGGCAGGACCAGTTCAATCTGGCGCTCGACCCGGAAACCGCCCGCGCCTTCCACGACGAAACCCTGCCGAAAGAGGCCCACAAGACGGCGCACTTCTGCTCGATGTGCGGCCCGAAGTTCTGTTCGATGAAGATCAGCCAGGAAGTGCGGGATTACTCCGCCGGTCTGACCGATAATGAACGGGCGGATATAGAAAACGGCATGGCCGATATGTCACAAAAATTCCGCGCCCTCGGCTCTGAAATCGATGTCCCGGCGGAATAGTTGGAGCACAGCCCCCGCCTTCGTATGCTATTGAGTGTGGGGCATTTGTCCCCACACCCTTTCAATCTACATGCCGCGACCAGATAGTTGCGCAGGCAACTTGTAAATCGCGTTCCAATACCTTATATGGACGATATCGAAGGCGGCAACTGAGGCGCACACTGCCCTGAAATCAACAGCCATCGATCGCCGCGCACCGTGCGCGGCCAGCCATTGGATTATCCCAGTCGCTTTATCTCCATAAGAAAGACCGTGCGGATAAAACCGCCGGCCAAAGGTATTCATGCAAACTCAAACCAAAACCCAACCGGCGCATATGCGCCCTGATCTGCGTCTCGTCGCCCGTAAAACCGATCGTATCGCCCTGCCCATCGGTTTCAGCCGCCGTGAATTGCAGCGCCTTGTCGCCGACATGATCGACTGATCAGGCGCGGCGGCGGCCGTGCGTCAAGGGATGTGAAATGACCAGGATGCGCGGTGCTTCGGGATTATGCGGCAGGGGCGTGCCACATTCGGCATAGAGCCAGTCCCCCACGGCAAAAATGAGCGGTTTCAGGCGCTTACGGATCACCAGACGCGGGCGCAGGTCCCCTTCCAGCTCCACCCAGCAGCAATCGATCAATCTGTCCATACGCTTAAACTCACCGGGACCAGGCGTTTCTCCAACCAGCCCACGCGCAAAACCCGCCTTCTGGTGAGTTACTCACTACTGTTCAACCTTTGTTCCGAAATCCGCCCGGCTGTCAATTCACAAGTCAGCATTGCCATAGCGCGATTGCGGAAAGACCGGCAGGCCGTCGCCGAATTTCACCCAACTGACATCGTGTTCCAGCCAGGAATGATGCGTCGGCGGGAAAGCTTCGGGATCGTCGAGCGTGCAGGTATTGACCGCCATCTCCTCCGGTTCATCCATATGCGCGTAAAACAAACCCGTGCCGCACATGCCGCAGAACCGGCGCGTCACCTTGGGTGATGAATGATAGGCCATCGGCTCTCCCATCACCTCAAGCCGTGCCCGCGCCACCGACAGGGCGGCCACTACCGGTGTGCCCGACGCCCGGCGGCAGGTCCGGCAATGACAGATCATAGACCCCATCACTTCACCGTCGATCCGGTAACGCACCGCGCCGCATAGGCACCCGCCTTCATATTTCATGAGACTAACCCTCTGCCTATACTCAAAAACAGTACAGTCATGTGTTGCGATTGGAAGCCGGAAGTGATCCCCGAAATCAAAGAACCTTGCTATGCTGGCGGCAATTATAACACATGCCACGGCCCTGACATGAAATCCCCGCACGACCACGCCCTGAGGCAGCCCCTCAGCGACCTGATGCATGAACGCACCCTGCCGATCTACAAAACGCCCGTTGCGGTGCGCAGTTGGGTCTATCTGGTCAGCGACGGCCAGCGGGCGCTGGAAGCAGACTGGATCGACAGCCTCGAAGCCGGCGCTTCGGACCGCTGGCGCCTGGCGCAGACAGATGGATCAAGCAGCCAAATCTGGGAGCGTCACGGCGAATTCTCGACCTGGCTGAAATACGACACCGACATTTCGCTTTCCGCCGCCACCAAGGCCGATCTCGGCTTTTGCAAAATTCGCACGGCCGATTTCGACTGGCTGACCGGCGCGCCGGGCGAGGTCTTCCGCAGCGTCGAAATCTCGGTTCTGCCTCACGAACCCAAGCCGGCGCAACTGCAGAAGGTCATCGACCTGACCCAGGCGGTCTGCTGCGATGTCTTCGATGGCGCGGCGCGCATCTGGTCGGATTTCCGCATGCACGAGGGCGGAGCGGGCCGTATCTATGTGCAGGACAAAGGGCTGGAAAACGACGAAGCGTCGCGCCTGCTGCAAACCCTGATCGAAATTGGCCACTATCGCAAGCTGGCCCTGCTGGGTTTTCCCGTGGCGCGCAATCTGATGGGCTGGTTGAAGGATGCCGAGGCGCGGTTGGCCGAACTGACCTCAGACATGGCCAGCCAGAGCGCTTCGCAGGAACAGCTTCTCGAACGCCTGATGGCGCTTTCCGCCGAGGTTGAAGAACGCGTCAACGCCGTGCGCTTCCGTCAGGGCGCCACCGAAGCCTATGCCCGCCTGACCGAAGACCGGTTGGTATCTTTGCGTGAAACCCGCGTCGCCGGCTTTTCAACCATGCAGGAATTCATCGAGCGCCGCCTGCAACCGGCCATGCGCACCTGCGAGGCGGCTTCCCGGCGGCTGGATGATATCTCGGCGCGCATCGGCCGGGTCAGCGATCTGCTGCGGGCACGGATATCGATCTCTCTGGAAGTGCAGAATCAAAGCCTGCTCAAAAGCATGAACGTCCGTTCGCGCTTGCAGATGAAGCTGTCCGCGCTAGTGGAAGGCCTGTCGGTCTTCGCCGTCGGCTATTACATTTTCAGCCTGGTCAAATACATGATCGATCCCCTGCTCGACCCGCATCTGGCGCACCTGCTCTATGGCCCGATCATCGCGGTGATCCTCGTTCTGGCCTGGCTGTTCATCCACCACCGCAAGAAAAGCATCGGCCATTCGGAGACATAAATCTGACTTTCCGCCTTCCCCTACCCGCGCCCAGCCGATAAGGAAGACGGAAACCTCCCGCGTAAGAAAAATGTGAGTCGATGTCTCATCCTGAACTTCTGAATGGTCTTGCCGATATTGCCGGTCAATATGAGGCGGTTTTCTGCGATATCTGGGGCGTTATCCATAATGGCCGCCAGCATTTCCCGACCGCCTACGAGGCTTTGCGTGAATTCAAGGCGAAGCATGGTCCCGTGATCCTGATCTCCAATTCACCGCGCCCGCGAGACAGCCTGATCGAGCAACTGGCCAGCCTGGGTATTCTGGAAGACGGCTTTTCCGATGTCATTTCCTCCGGTGACGCCACCCGCGAATACCTGAAGAAGTTCGCCGCTCAGGGTCCGGCCTGGAAACTCGGCCCCGAACGCGACAATGTCATTTATGAAGGTATCGATATCGATCTTTCCGGCGCGCCCGAAACGGCGGCATTCATTTCCTGCACCGGCCCGTTCGACGATGAAAACGATGTTCTGGAGCAGTATCAGCACGCTTTCACGATCGCCGCCCGGCGTAATATCGTCATGATCTGCGCCAATCCGGACAAGGTGGTGCAGCGCGGCGACAAGATTATCATGTGCGCCGGTTCGCTGGCGGACCTTTATGCCTCGCTCGGCGGCCCGGTCATCATGGCCGGCAAGCCCTACGCGCCGATTTATGACCTTTGCTATGAAGCGCTGGAACGGATTACCGGCAGGCCGTACGACAAATCACGTATCGTCGCCATCGGTGACGGCCTGCCGACCGATGTGCTGGGCGCCAATGGCCAGGGCCTTGATCTGGTCTTCATCGCCGCGGGCATCCACGCCGCCGAAGCCACCGATACCGGTGGAAAACTTGATCCGCTGCTGTTGAAAGCCGTGCTGGATACGCAGATGGCCAATGCCAAATACGTGGCCGATGCTCTGCGTTGGAAGGCTTAGAGCCCTTTCCGGTAAACGATGAAGCCCGACCGCTGCGCCACCTTGTCATAAAGCTTTTGCGCCGTTCGGTTGCTTTCATGCGTGTGCCAGTAGACCCGCGCCGTGCCGGCCTGCCGCGCCGCCTCATAAACCGCTTCGATCAACCGGCGCGCAATGCCCTGCCTCCGATAGGCTTCCAGGGTGAACAGGTCTTGCAGATAACAGCTCATCTCAAGCGCGGAGGTCGAGCGGTGAAACAGATAATGCGCGATACCAACGATCTTTTCGTCCCTGACGACCACGACGGCGTGCATCGGTTCAGCCGGATCGAGAAAGCGTTCCCAGGTCGTTTGCGTCACCGGATCGGGTAAGGCCGTTGGCCCGGAACGGCCATAGAAGGCATTATAGGCCAGCCATAAGGATAGCCATTGCGGATAATCATCAGGCTTTACCGGGCGGACGAGGAAGTCGGACATGGTTCCTCTTATGTCAAAACAGATGAGGTTTGAAGACTGCAAATAACAAGACGCCCGGCAGCCATATGGCACCGGGCGTCTTTACCATCACAAATGTCTTGTCATCAGCGTCTTGCCGCGCTTCGTGACCGCTTTGCTTATCTAGTCGAACAGGGCGTCGATATCGTCCTGCGAATTGGTTTTACCCATGTCTTCCGCGGGGATATCGAACAGGGCATCGATATCGTCCTGCGAATTGCTTTCCGCTTCCGGCGCCGCGGCCTTGGGCGCCGGGGCGGGCGCAGGCTTGGGCGCGGGAGCCGCCACCGCCGCAGGGGCGGGTTTCGGCGCGGGTTTCGGTTCAGGGGCCTTGGCGGCAGGTTTGGCGACGGGCGCTGCAGGGGCTTTAGCCGCCAGGGCGTCGGGTTTTACCGGAGCCTCATAAGGCTGCACTTCGTCAAAGCCGGTATCGAACATGGCGTCAATGGCGTCCTGCTTGGTTTCCGGGCCACCGATGGCGGGACCGTTCAGCAGCAGATCATGGCGGCGCTTTTCTTCGGCGGTCATTTCCTGCGGTGCCGAATCCTCGACCCCCAGGGTATTGGCCAGCCTGCCGACCCGCTCTTCGATCTGTTTGAGCACATTGACGACCTTGGATACGCGCTGGCCGGTGATATCCTGGAAGGAACAGGCCTCGAAAATCTTCATCACCTCGTCATCGACCGCTGTCTTGTAAGCACCGGCGTCGCCGCCGAACTGGTCGATCGAGAAGCCCATCATGGCTTCGGCGCAATTCATGATCGTGTGGGTGGCGTTTTCGGTATCGCGGGTGATGGCTTCCAGTTCCGCACCGGCCGTGGGGATGCGCTCCTGCGAAATGTCGTGAGGGCGCATTTCACGGATTTCTTCCTTGGCCTTGGCGATATAGCCGGCGATGATGCTGAATTCTTCCGAGCGCCGTTTGTCCAGTTGCTGGAAGAAACCGCGCATCAGCGCCACAAGCGCTTCGGATTGCTGCATCAGATTGATGAGCTTTGGCTCAAGCTCGCCGACCATGGCGGGATCGAAGCCGTCCGGCGCGTAGCCTGTGCCGCCTTGGGACTCTGGCGTTTTTGATGCTGGCAGGGCCATGGTAATCCTACTTTTTAGACAGGTCGTGTCTTGGGAGACGGTTTTGCACGCGCCAGGGTTTAGAAATCACCCAGAACAGCGGTGATCTTTTGCTTGAGAGTCGCCGCGTTGAAAGGTTTAACAATGTAATTGTTAACGCCGGCTTTCTTGGCCGCAATGACGTTTTCGGTCTTGCTTTCAGCCGTAACCATGATGAACGGCGTACGCTTCAGGCCGTCATCGGCGCGAACCTTCAACAACAGTTCGTAGCCGGTCATCGGCTCCATGTTCCAGTCGGAAATGACCAGGCCATAGGAACTCTTCTTCATCTTGTCGAGCGCCTCGGTGCCGTCCGAAGCCTCTTCGACATTTTCAAAACCAAGCTGCTTGAGCAGGTTGGAGATAATACGCAGCATGGTCTTGTAATCATCAACTACCAAGACCGGCATGGACATATCGATGGCCATGTAACGCCCCACTTTTCTAAGCGAGCCTAGCAATGTGCAGGCCCTTCCTTCTGTACGGAGATCAGACTATCGCTCAGACGATAAAATCAGGTTAAGAGCGTTATTGAAATTTATCATTATATTTCAATGATATATTCTCTATTAACCACGATTTATGGTGAAAATTCCACCGTATTCTGAATTTTTCTGTGCCGTCATGGCACGTTTTCAGGCGGAAAAAGGTCTTGGCAGTCCTATCGGCGTGAACTAGAGCAGAGGCATGACCCCAGAAACCTATAGCGCCTTCTATCTCGACGAACTATCGCTGGAACAAACCGCCTCGCGCGTCTTCACCATTGATGACGCCGCCATCCGCGCCTTCGCCGATGTTTCGACCGATCACAACCCGGTTCATGTCGATGAGGCCTTCGCCGCGCAGTCGCCGTTCAGGGGCCGAATCGCCCACGGCATGCTACTGGGGGCCTATATCTCGGCCACACTGGCTTCCGACCTGCCCGGCCGTGGCTCCATCTATGTCTCGCAGACGCTCGATTTCAAGCGCGCCGTCCGACCGGGCGATGAAGCGACCGTCGAGGTCACTATCAAGGCGATCGATCTGAAGTCGGGCCATGTCACGCTGTCCACGGTTGTAAAAGTGCGCAACAAGACCATGTTGAGCGGAACCGCCGTGGTTATCGCTCCGAAGAGGCCCGCTCAGGAAACGTGAAAAGTTCAGTGACCGCCCTCCTGCCCCGCTCCATCAAAATTGTTACGCTCGGCGTGGATGCAAACCACGGACTGCACGCCAGCGCATCGCTGCCTGTCGGCGCCAGCGCGGCGATCGGCAGTTTCGACGGCGTTCACCTGGGTCATCAGCATGTTATAGAATCGGCCATATCGGCCGCGAAGGCCAGGGGCGCGCCCTCGGCGGTGATCTGCTTCGATCCGCATCCGCAGAACTTTTTTCATAAGGATGGCAAGCCTTTCCGGCTGATGCAGCTTTCGCAGCAATTGCGCGCCTTCGAGGCCTTGGGTGTCGATTACGCCTTTGTCCTGAGCTTCGACGCCAACCTCTCTTCCCTGACCGCCGAGGATTTCGCCCGATTGATCCTGCGCGACCATCTCAAGCTGTCGCACGTTTCGGCGGGGTTCGACTTCCAGTTCGGCAAACGCGGCGGCGGCCACGCGAAGGATCTGGTGGCGCTTGGCGAGGCATTGGATTTTACCACCGATATTCTGCCCTGCCAGACCGACACCCAGGGCCATAAGCTATCGTCCTCGGCCGTGCGTGACGCCCTGCTGGCCGGTGATGCGAAACTGGCGGCGGAAATTCTCGGCCGCCCACAGGCCTATCTTGGCGAGGTCATCCATGGCGCCAAACAGGGGCGCACCATCGATTTCCCCACGCTGAACATCACTCTTGGCGATTACCAGCGCCCGCGCTACGGGGTCTATATCACCCAAACCGCCCTGCCCGATGGCCGGGCAATCAACGGCGTCAGCAATATCGGCGTCCGCCCGACGGTCGGCGGCGATATCGAACTGCTGGAAACCTACCTGTTCGATTTCAACGAGGAGGTTTATGGCCAGATGGTCGAAACCGCCCTGCTCGATTTTATCCGCCCGGAAGCAAGATTTGATTCCTTCGACGAGATGAAGCTGGAAATCCAGAACGACGCCGCCAGGGCGCGGGATTACTTCCAGAAAAAGTAGAATCCACAGATTAACACAGATTAGAAGGCACACTTGCGCCCATCATTCCCTTCGGGCCGCGACAGGGTTTGTGGCCGATCAGGTTGATGCGCTGACGCGCGTTACTTAATCTGTGCAATCTGTGGAGTCTCTTCTTAAATCCGCCGGACCGGCTGGCGCAGGATTGTCCGCAGTTTCGCCGGTTCGGTTTTGCGCGGATCGCTGAGATAGATTTCGTGATGCCTGCCCGTTTCAGTCAAGCCATTGGCCGGCAACCATTCCTCATGCAGACGCTTCAGCACAGGTCCCTCGTCATCATAGGGTCCGACATGCAGGATCTGCGCGCATAAACCTTCTTCCAGCCGTTCCAGCCGCACCTTTTCCAGTCCCGGCAGGCCCTTCTTCATCACCACCTCACTGAGTGCGGCACACAGGTGACTTTTCTCGATCCAGTCCGGTTGCAAAATCATCAGGGTCCATAACCATTTCGACTTTTCGCGCGTAACAAAGGTCTTCATATCCTTCGCCCACCACAGGCCTTCCAGCGGCCCCACCACATAGTCACGGTCAAAGGCGCGCTTGCTCATGAATTTCAGAGTGTAAGAGAGTGAATAGAGCGCCTCGATGGCCTGTTGGTATTCCGGCGCCGTATTGGGATCCCCTTTGCCGTCGAACATCAGGTATTGCAAGGCCGGCACCTCGACCAGGGTAAAGTCCTTCACCGGCGCGCTATACAGCGACTTATATTCCACTTTCAGATCGATCTTGCTCAAGACGGCCTCCTGTTTCCCGCAGCCTATGCTCCCTCGATGCCAGAAACTGCCAGCAGACGCGCCCAATTTATCCTAGGCAATCCTGGGACGCTCTGTTAAAGCCAGAGCCATGTTGATGTCAGGGCCTTGCACCATACGAATTTGACGCCCGGCACGCGGCCATGCGCCCGTGCCGGGAGGTTTTTCCGCGCCCTATTACAGACACCTTTTTATAAGACCTGAGAGTCATGTCCGATCCCTATACCCAGCCTGCCCCCGTCGCGCGCGATTACCGCGAGACGGTCTTCCTGCCCGAAACCGATTTCCCCATGCGCGCCGGCCTGCCCAAGGCTGAGCCTGAACTGCTGAAAAAATGGGAAGAGGCCGATCTCTACCACGCTGTGCGCAAGGCCCGTCAAACCGCTGGCGCCCCGCTGTTCGTGCTGCATGACGGCCCGCCCTACGCCAACGGCAATATCCATATCGGCCACGCCCTCAACAAGATTCTCAAGGATTTCGTCGTCCGCTCGAAGTTCCTGACCGGCCATGATGTCGATTACGTGCCGGGCTGGGATTGTCACGGCCTGCCGATCGAATGGAAGATCGAGGAAGAGTTCCGCTCGAAAGGCCGCAAGAAGGACGAGGTGCCCGCCGCCGAATTCCGCAAGGCCTGCCGCGAATACGCCGCCAAATGGATTGAGAGCCAGCGCGAGGAATTCAAACGCCTGGGCGTGCTCGGAGACTGGCAGAACCGTTACGCCACCATGGATTTCTCCACCGAAGCCAAGGTGACCGCCGAATTCCACAAGTTCCTGATGTCAGGCCAGCTCTATCGCGGTTCCAAACCGGTGATGTGGTCACCGGTCGAGCGCACGGCGCTGGCCGACGCCGAGATCGAATACCATCCGCATGTATCGCCGACCATCTGGGTGAAGTTCCCGATCCAGCCCGGTGATTGGGGCGACGCCAATGCGGCTTTCGAGCACCTGCAAGACGCGTCGGTCGTTATCTGGACCACCACGCCGTGGACCATTCCGGCCAACCGCGCCGTCAGTTTCAACCCGAAGGTGGCTTACTTCGTTTATGAAATTACAGGCGTAAAAACCGAAGAAGATTTGGGTTTTGCCCCTTGGGTTAAGGTGGGCGACAAGCTTCTTCTGGCCGAAAAACTAGCCGAGGGTGTTTTGCAGGCAGCCAATGCCACCTCATGGAAACAGGTCATCGATGTGCCGGCGGAAGTGCTGGGCGGGCTGGTCCTGAGCCATCCCCTCGCCGCGCTCGATGCCGGTTACAGTTTCGACGTGCCGATGCTGGCCGGCGATCACGTCACCGACGACGCCGGCACCGGCTTTGTCCATACCGCGCCCGGCCATGGCGCGGACGACTATAATGTCTGGCTGAAATCGGGCCGCTCGCTCGATTCGATCCCTGATACGGTCGATCCGGATGGCGCCTACTACCCCACGGTGCCGCTCTTCGCCGGCCTGAAGGTGCTGGAAACCGAAGGCAAGAAGGCCGGCAAGTTCGGTGACGCCAACCCGGCGGTGATGAACAAACTGGTCGAGGCCGGCAATCTACTGGCGCGCGGCCGGGTCGAGCACTCCTATCCGCATTCCTGGCGCTCCAAGGCCCCGGTTATCTTCCGCAACACGCCGCAGTGGTTTATCCGTATGGATGGTGACGACTCGCTTCGGGATAAAGCCATGGCCGCCATCGCCGCCACCGCTTTCTATCCCGATCAGGGCCGCAACCGCATCGGCGGCATGGTCGAAACGCGTCCGGACTGGCTGATCAGCCGCCAGCGCAACTGGGGCACGCCGCTAGCCATGTTCGTCGACAAGAAGTCCGGCGAGCCGCTGAAGGACGAAGCCGTCAACGCCCGCATCGTCAAGATAATCGCGGACGGCGGCGCCGACGCGTGGTTCACCCGTCCCGACAGCGATTTCCTGAATGGAAAGGATGGGGGCAATGGCTATAATCCGGACGACTACGAGAAGGTCACCGACATCCTCGATGTCTGGTTCGATTCCGGCTGCACCCACGCTTTCACCCTGGAAGACCGCGCCGACACGCACTGGCCCGCCGATCTCTATCTCGAAGGCTCCGACCAGCACCGCGGCTGGTTCCAGTCATCGCTTTTGGAAAGCTGCGGCACGCGTGGCCGCGCCCCCTATAATGCCGTCCTGACCCACGGTTTCGTGCTCGACGAGAACGGCGAGAAGATGTCGAAATCCAAAGGCAACACCACCGCCCCGCAGGATGTCGCCAAGGAGTCCGGCGTCGAAATCCTGCGCCTGTGGGTCGCCTTCGCCGATTATTCCGAAGACCTGCGCATCGGCAAGCAGATCATCCAGACCACGGTCGATGCCTATCGCAAATTGCGCAATACGATGCGCTATCTGCTGGGCGCTTTGAATGGCTATACCGACGCCGAAGCGCTCGATTATGCCGACATGCCTTCGCTGGAACGCTATATCCTCAACGAGGTCCATACACTCGACGCCCGTGTGCGCGCCGCCTATGGAGTCTATGATTTCGCCGTCGTGGTTCGTCCGGTCGCCGATTTCTGCATCCAGACGCTTTCCGCGCTTTATTTCGATATCCGCAAGGACAGCCTCTATTGCGATGCCCCCTCATCGCTCAAGCGCCGCGCCTGCCGCACGGTGATGAACATCCTGTTCGAGCGCCTGACCCTGTGGCTGTCGCCCATCCTGACCTTCACCATGGAGGAAGCCTGGGCGTCCCGAAATCCCGGTGAAAAGGCCAATTTGTTCCGCGTACTCGGTGAGGCCCCTGCCGAATGGCACAACCTGGCCGAACACGACCGCTGGCAGAAGATCGAGAGCGTGTTGTCCGTCGTCACCGCCGCGCTGGAGGAAAAGCGCCGCGACAAGGTGATCGGTTCGGCGCTCGAAGCCGCGCCGAAGGTGCATATTTCCGATAACGCCATCTGGGAGGCGATGCAGGGAATCGACGCCGCCGAAGTCTTCCGCACCTCGCAGGCCACTTTAAGCCTGGATCCCGCGCCGGCCGATTCTTTCAAGCTGGAAGGATTAGCCATGATCGCCGTCGCCTTTGCCCGCGCCGAAGGCCGCAAATGCGCCCGCTCCTGGCGCATCCTGCCGGAAGTCGGTTCCGATCCGCGTTACCCCGATCTGTCCCTACGCGACGCCGAAGCCGTGGCCGCCTATGATGAAACCCATGCCGGATAACCAGATGAATGCCTTTGGCGACAAGCTGCGCGCGCACTTTGCCCCGCTCTACACCTCGACCGGCCTTAGAGGGCTGGCGCTGGCGGCGATCGTGCTGATCCTGGACCAGCTGACCAAGCTGGGCGTGCTGTACGGATTAAATCTTCAGGCCCTGGGCGATCAGGTCAATATTTTGCCCTTCTTTTCGCTCACCATGGTTCACAACCAGGGTATCAGCTTCGGCCTCCTGACCTCCGGGGGCCTCGGCCGGTGGCTGCTGGTGCTGTTTCAGTTCGGCATGGGCCTTTATCTGATCGATCTGGCGCGGGCGAAATCGGACCCGTGGCTGGTCTACAGTCTCGGCCTGATCATCGGCGGTGCCATCGGCAACGGCATCGATCGGTTCCGGCTGGGCTATGTCGTCGATTTTCTCGACTTTTCGGGTACGCATATTTTCCCGTGGGTCTTCAATGTCGCCGACAGCGCGATCTGTATCGGGGTGGCTTTGCTGGTCTGGTATTTCATCCGCGCCGACCTGACGGCCAAACACAAGGACGCTGCTTAACGCTTGGCAGCGACAGATAAAACAAGTATCACTTCCCCACGGTTCGGCGTGGTTAAAACACCGGATGGGGAAATTGGAGCATATGATGAAGTCGGTTAAGATTGCGGCGGGTCTGTTGATCGTGGCGGGTGTCGCCCTTTCGGGGTGCCAGTCCACCAAGAACGCCCTGGGCCTGAACAAGGTCGTGCCCGATGAATTCCGCGTGGTCACCAAGGCGCCGCTGGTCGTGCCGCCTGATTACGCCCTGCGTCCGCCCGCGCCAGGCGAACCGCGCCCACAGGAACTGCAACCGGAAAGCGCCGCGCGCCAGGCGCTGCTCGGCCAACGCGACGCCACCAACCGCACAGCCGGCGAAGCCGCCCTGGTCGCCAAAATGGGCGCGGCGAAGGCCGATCCGCTGGCCCGTTATGTGGTTGACGATGAATTCGGCGATCTCGCCTATAAGGAACCCTCCTTCGCCGATAAGGTGATGTTCTGGAAGAAGCCGGCGGAGGCCTCGGCCGCCGCCACGGCTGCCAGCGCCAATGCCGCCGCCGGCAATACCCCCGTACCGGTCGATGCCGCCGCGGAGCAGGCGCGCCTCAAGGCCCTGGTCGGCGATCAGCCGATCATCATTACGCAAAAGCCGGAAAAGAAGTTCAAGCTGCCGGGTCTTTAAGTCTCAGGCCTGTCAAGCGCACAGGTTACCGATAATTTACTTGAGCCATCAGGTGAAAAGGCGTTCCTTCGGAGCGCCTTTTTCTTTGGCCGCACACACAGGAGAACTCCCATGGTATCACAGCGCATCCTCTGCCTGGTTATGGCGCTCTCGCTGACCGGGCTGGCGCCCGTCGCATGGGCCGCCGAAGCGCCCGAATGTACCGCCAATGCCCCGCTCGATACCCGCGTCGAGGCCGTGCTGGCCAAGACCGACCGTCCCGAAAGCCAGCGCGCCAATGACGCCAACCGCCTGAGCGAAACCCGTTTTGTGCTCGATCATGTCAAACCCGGCGATCATGTGCTCGATATAGGGGCCGGCGGCGGCTATGCCTCCTATTTACTATCGGCGGCGGTCTGCACCGGCAGCGTCGATTCGCAGAATCCGCAGAAATGGGTTGACGCTTTCAAGATGGATCCGGCCCGGCAGGCGCTTGTTTCCGCACGGCCAAACGTGTATCTGGTGACATCGGACTTCGCCAAACTGCCGGCGCCCGCCACGCCATACGACGCCATCTTTATCGGTACCGTCTACCACGACACCTATAATGAAGACGGCCATGACGCCGTAACGATGGATAAGGCCTTGCTGGCGATGCTGAAACCTGGCGGGCTGGTCATCCTGACCGACCACAGGACGGCGGATGGCGCGGGAGCTTCGGCGACCAACACCCTGCACCGGATCGACAAGGCACAGGTGCTCAGCGACTTTAAAGCGGCCGGTTTTGAACTGGTGGAAGACAGCGATGCCCTGGCCAATCCGGTGGACGATCATTCCAGGAACGTCTTCGATCCGTCCATCCGCGGCCACACCGATCGCATGGCCCTGGTATTCCGGCGGCCGCTTCAATAATTCATTCACCTAACATTGCAAGACACAAACACCGATTCCGGCTATAAGGGCCGGATGTCGAATATTCAGCGTCTTCCTCAGGATACCATCAACCGCATTGCCGCCGGCGAGGTGGTCGAGCGCCCGGCTTCGGCTGTCAAGGAACTGGTGGAAAACGCCATTGACGCCGGCGCGACCCAGATCGATATCCGCGCCGATCTGGGCGGCCTGTCGCGCATACTGATCGAGGACAACGGCTCCGGCATGGATGCGGACGACCTGCAACTGGCCATCGAGCGTCACGCCACCTCAAAACTTAAAGCCCAGGCCGACGGCACCTGGGACCTGCTGCATATCAAAACACTTGGTTTTCGCGGCGAGGCCCTGCCCTCCATGGGATCGGTGGCCCGGCTCAATATCACCTCCAAACCGCGCGAGGGTCAGGCGCTCAATATCCGCGTCGATGGCGGCGTTATCGCGCCGCTCAAACCGGCGGCCTTTGGCGGCGATCATGGCACGCGCATCGAACTGACCGATCTGTTCTACGCCACGCCCGCCCGGCTGAAATTCATGAAGTCCGAGCGTGCCGAGAACATGGCCATCGCCGAAGAGGTCAAGCGCCAGGCCATGGCCCACGAAAATGTCGGCTTCTCGCTCGAACTCGATGGTAAAAAGCAACTGAAGCTTTATGCCGAACAGGCGGGTTTCGAGGGCCGCCTGCGCCGCCTCTCCGCCTTGCTTGGCAATGATTTTTCCGACAACGCCCTGCTGATCGATCAGGGCCGCGAGGACGTGCATCTGACCGGCTATGCGGGTCTGCCGACCTTCTCACGCGGCAATGCGGCGCATCAGTATCTCTTCGTCAATAACCGCCCGGTGCGCGACAAGTTGCTGGCGGGCGCATTACGCGCGGCTTACGCCGATTTCCTGGCGCGCGACCGCCATCCGCTGGCCGCCCTGTTTGTCGAAATCGACCCGCAGGAACTCGACGTCAACGTCCATCCGGCCAAGACCGAGGTGCGCTTCCGCGACCCGAACCTGGTGCGTGGCCTGATCATCGGCGCGCTGAAACACGCCCTCGCCTCGGCCGGCCACCGGGCCGCCACCACCGTGGCGCACCAGACGATCAGTGCCTTCCAGCCCCAGGCCGTACAGCCGCTGCTTGGCCTGAACCGCCCTTATAATCCGGTATCGCCGGCGCAAATCGCGGCGGTGCGGCCCTATATGGCGCCCTTCATGCCGGAAGCGGCACCTTTTTCACCGACGGCGCGGGTGGAAGTCGAACCCTTTTATGGCGACACGCCGGGCGTAGCCGAGGCCTATGCGCCCAATATCATGGAACTGCCGCCAGAAGTTCAGGCGCCGACGCATGTTCCAACTCAGGCCGAAGCCTTCCCGCTCGGCGCGGCGCGGGCGCAGTTGCACGAAACCTATGTCATCGCCCAGACGGCGGATGGATTGGTCATTGTCGATCAGCACGCCGCCCATGAACGTCTGGTCTATGAACAGATGAAGCTGGCCATGGCTACAGGCAATGTACAAAGCCAGAGCCTGCTGATCCCTGAAATCGTCGATCTGGAACGCGAGGAAGTTAGTCGGCTGATGACGCGCCAGGCCGATCTGCAATCCATGGGCCTAGGCATTGAAGCTTTCGGCCCGACCAGTGTCCTGGTGCGCGATATTCCGACCCTGCTCGGCGATTGCGATATCGCCGGTCTCGTGCGCGATCTGGTCGATGACCTGACCGAGCACGGCGAACTGCTGGCTTTGAAAGAACGCATGGCGGAAATCTGCGGCGATCACGCCTGCCGGCACAGCGTCCGCTCCGGCCGCCGCCTGACTGGTGAGGAAATGAACGCCCTGCTGCGCCAGATGGAGGCCACGCCCCATTCCGGCCAATGCAATCATGGCCGTCCAACCTATGTGGAACTGAAACTCAAGGATATCGAAAAGCTGTTCGGGCGTCGTTGATTATTGGGCTAAAACGACCACCGGGGCGCTGCGATCCTGTCGCGCGCCCCGGCAATGCCCCCGCCCTTTGACTGTTTTCGGGCGATATCCCAATAAAAAAGCCCGCAATCAACAGATTGCAGACCCCATCAATGGCTTAGTGCGTCAGGTTCAGAATGATCAGGCCCAGGCCCATAACCACGCCCCAGACCTGAACGCTCAGACCGGCCACCAGAAGCAGTTTCAGCCCATCGGAACGGCGCTTCGCGGCGCGCGGACTTACAGCTTGTACCGTTTGAATTTCCATCACTTGACCCCTAATTTAGTAATAGTCTGCCCTGGCTTCCAGCAATTTTTATGCCTCGGTTTGCTGTTCACGCCTTGTTAAGGACATATTGGGGACAAGAGTTAAGAACCGTCAATAGATAATTTTTCAGCATGCGTTAAATATGCCACTTATCCGGTTTTTATGGATTTTTTATTTAATTAAATCCGCATCTTATGAATTAAAAATTTTTTGTTGCAGGAAAAGAACCTGCGCCGCGCCGTAGGTTTTGACGTTGATTTTTTGCCACACAGCTGTGACAAAATCATCCTCATCCGCCGCCCGCTCAAAGACAATTATGGCATTTTCGGACAGCCAGTTGCCATTGATCAGAGCGTCCAGAGCCTTCTCTCCCAAGCCTTTGCGATACGGCGGATCGAGAAAGACGAGGTTGAACGCCTCGGCCTGTGACCCCGGCCGCGCGCCAAGCTGGGCAGCGTCCCGCCTGTGGACGCGGGTTGTGCCAAAAAGACCGAGGGTTTCAACATTGTCCCGGATTGCACCACGCGCCGCCTCATCGGTTTCGACGAACAGGCAGAAGCCCGCCCCGCGTGACAGGGCCTCGAAGCCGAGCGCGCCGGAACCCGCGAATACATCCATCACACGCGCGCCTTCGAGGTTCGGCGCCCATTCGGCGTGGGCCAGAATATTGAAAATAGCCTCGCGGGCGCGGTCGGAGGTCGGACGGGTGTTTTGCCCGTCCGGTGTCACGAGGGCGCGCCCCTTGAACTTCCCACCGACGATCCGCATGGTTTAGCTGTCGCGGCGCGGCTTGAAGCCGGGGCGCCCCGCGGGTGGCTTACCGCCAGGACGCGGACCGCCGGACGGACGGCCACCTGACGGTTTGCCCTTAAAACCCGACGGACGATCGCCATAGGCTTTGTGCTCACCGCCTTCACGCGAAGCATAGTCGCGCTTAGGGCCACGGCTTTCGCCACCGCGGCTGGCATAGGTTTTCTTGAAGGCCGGACGATCTCCTTGAGAACGATCTCCGAAATCGCGCTTTGGCCTGTCTTGATCAGATCTGGCCCCGTAAGATTTGCGTTCACCGTCCTCGCGGGCGGCATAGGGCTTTTTGAACGCCGGACGATCAGAACGCTCGGACCGTTCCGGACGCGGCGTCCATTTCTTCTCGCTGTTCTGGCCGCCAAACTCACGCTTGGCGCGCTCATAGGCACCGGCTTCACCGGCGGGAATGCCGTCCTGATCACGCTTGACATAGGGTTTCCTGGATGGACGGTCGCCCTGGGGTTTGCCCCCAAAATCACGTTTCGGCCTGTTTTGATCAGGTCTGGCCCCGTAAGGTTTACGTTCGCCCTCTTCACGTGCCGCATAAGGCGTCTTGAAAGCCGGGCGCTCGCTGCGTTCCGGGCGCGGCGTCCATTTCTTTTCACCGAACGACTTCTCGCCGAAATCGCGTGCCGGACGGCGGTCACGGGCCTCGCCATCGCCGTCAAAGCGCGGGCGCTCATCGAAATCACGGTCTTTATAATCGCGCTTTTCAAACTCGGTGCGCGGTTTCCAGTCTTTCGGCTTATCACCGAACTTCTTGTCGCCAAACTTCCTGGCGCCGAAGGCCGGCTTTTCACTCTTGAAGCGATCGCCACCGCCACGACGGCCAGCGGGGGCACCAGACTCTTCGCGCGCCGTTGACCGGCCGCGTGTCTGCGAAGCCCCTTCCGGCGGCAGGTTTTTCAGCGGCACCACATCGGCCAGCAGTTCTCGGATGACACGCGGGCCGATTTCCTCGACCTCGCCCGGTTCCAGATTGCCGAGCTGGAACGGCCCGTAGGCCAGACGGATCAGGCGGTTGACCTTCAGGCCGATCGCTTCCAGCACCTTGCGGACTTCGCGGTTCTTGCCTTCGGTGATCGACACCGTGACCCAGCAATTGGCCCGGCCATCGGCCTTTTCGGCCACCTTGTCGAGCGTGGCCTCCATCGGACCGTAAATGACGCCATCGACCGTGGTGCCGTCTTTCAGGGTGTCGAGGCGGGCCTGGGTGGTGTGGCCGAGCGCCCTGGCGCGATAGCGGCGCACCCAGCCGGCGGAAGGCAGTTCCAGGGCGCGCGCCAGTTCGCCGTCATTGGTCAGCAGCAGCAGGCCTTCGGAATTGAGGTCGAGACGGCCGACTTTCAGCACGCGCGGCAGGTCCGCCGGCAGCTTGTCGAAAACGGTGGGCCGGCCGGAAGGGTCACGTTCGGTGGTCACCAGACCGACCGGCTTGTGATAGCGCCACAGGCGCGTGGGTTCGGCCTTGCCGACCACCTGGCCATCGACGGTGATGACATCCGTGGCCTTGACCAGAACAGCGGGGGTTTCAAGGATACGGCCATTGACGGCGATCTTGCCAAGGCCGATCAGGCGCTCGATTTCGCGGCGCGAGGCCAGGCCGGCGCGGGCCAGCACCTTGGCGATCCGCTCTCCGGCAGCGATCTTGTCGTCCTTCCTGGGAGCCTTCTTCGGGCGTTCGGGCTTCTTGCCGGCCGCCTCCTTGGCGTCACGCATCTCCTGCGGCATGTAGCGGTGACCGTCGGCGATCTCCTGCAGTTCCTTCGCGGTCTGGATTTCCTGCGGCGTCGGCTCACGCGGGGTTTCAGGTTCGTTACGCTCTCCAGCGTTACTGTCTTGGGTCACGGTATATCTTTCTAAATTTGCTTGACGCCCGCATGGAGGCCCGTCTTTAAATCCTTATGGAAGACGATATTGACTTGATGCACGAGGCGCTGGAGACAGCGCGCGCGGCGGCCCTCTCCGGTGAGGTGCCGATTGGCGCTTTAATCTACGATCCGTCAAGTAAAACTGTTGTAACAAGCGCGGGAAATGCGCCGATTTCGTTACATGACGCCACGGCGCACGCCGAAATCCGCGCCTTGAGAGCCGCCGGCGAAAAAATCGGCAATTACCGGCTGACCGATCTCTGGCTCTATGTCACGCTCGAACCCTGCGCCATGTGCGCCGGCGCCATCAGCCACGCCCGCATCGGCCGGGTGATCTACGGCGCGCCCGATCCGAAGGGCGGCGCGATTGAGCACGGACCGAAATTTTTCGCACAACCGACCTGCCACTGGAAACCGAAGGTCACCTCAGGCGTGCTGGCGGAAGAGAGTTCGCGGATGCTGAAGGCCTTTTTCAAAACCAAACGCCTGAAATCAGGGAGCGACACATGACGGGCAACCGTTTCAACCTTGGCAGCGTACAGCCCTTTTTCGATGAAGTGGCGCGTGAAGCCGGCACCGTCTGGACCAGGCTCAATGAACACCCGGACATGATGGCCAATATCGGATGGGCGGCGGCGATCTTCGCCATTACCCTGATGCTGTCCGGCATGGCGTCGGACGCCATCAAGCGCGCCTCACGCCGGCTGGTGCACAGGGATGGCGACCGGACCCTGCTGGAGTTCTTCTCGCAAGTCGTGCGCTGGCTGATCCTGTCGGTCGGGCTGGTGGCGGTGCTCAATCGCCTCGGCGTTCAGACCGCTTCCCTGCTCACCGTTCTGGGCGCCGCCTCCCTGGCCATCGGCCTGGCCCTGCAGGGCACGCTCGGCAATGTGGCCGCCGGCCTGATGATCCTGCTCAACAAGCCCTACCGCATCGGCGATACCGTTTATATCGGCGAGGTAAAGGGCACGGTCCACCGCCTGGGCCTGTTCGCCACCGAGATCAACAATGCCGACAATATCCGGGTCTATATCCCCAACACCAAGGCTTTCAGCAACGAAATCTACAATATCACCACCAATTCGGCCCTGAAGATCGAGGTGCTTGTCGATGTGGCTTACAACACCGACCTGAACAAGGCGCTTGATATCCTGCGCGATGTCGCCATGAAACAGCCGGAGCGCCTGAGCACCCATGATCCCGTGGTGGGCCTGACCGTCTTCGGTCCCAGCGCCATTACCGCGCGGATTTTCCTGTGGGTCATGCCGGCGCATGGCAACAGCGCCCGCACCAGCCTGATGATCGATATCAAGAAAGCCTTCGATGCAGCGGGGATCGAAATCCCCTATCCGCATCAGGTGAGCGTGAATAAATAGGCTTTAGAACCTGTAGCGCAAACCGAGTTCGACCACCGGCCAGGTCTTGTAATCGTCAATGTCATCCTGCAGGTCCTGACGTTCGCTTTCCAGCGCCGCCTGGACAGCCGGCAGATCGGCATAAATGCTATCGGAGGTCAGGGTCACGCGCGACTTGCCCTGGAAATAGGCGCCGGCTTCCAGATTGATCTCCACCTTGCCGATCGGCCAGCGGGCGCCGATGCCGAGATAGGGCACAGTGTCATCGAAGGTGGCGCGGCCGTTGAGCGTGCCGACCTGGGCTTCCGTCAGCGTCACCCCGCCGACCGTCACCGCGCCGTTGGCGCGGCCGGTCGCCACGATCTTGTTGTTATTCTTGTAGAGGCCGGCGCTCAGGTAAAGCGGACCGGTTTCGCTGAAACGATAATCCAGTTGCGCGCCATAGGAGGCCAGTTTCAGATCGCCGTCATAGCGGATATTGTCGCTGGTGTCGTCGTAACCGACATTGGCGCCATTGGCGATGGCGCGCACGGTGAAGTGCGGGCTGAGTTTCAGGCCGAATTCCGCCCCCAGACCAAGCGTGCCGGCGCGGACGCCGACGAAATCAGGCTCCACGGCCTGGGCGCTGGCGGGCAGGACAACGGCCGCACCCAGCAGGCCGGCAAGAATAAACAGATGACGCATAGGACAGGCTTCCCAAATTGACTGGCTCGACAGGGTAGGAATACCGCTGCCGGTTTACAAAATGATTTGAGAGGCTGGATTATTAGGGCGCGGTAAAGGAAGTCTGAACCGCGGTTCTTTTTTGGGGCTTAGCTCAGTCCCTTGCGGCCGATATCGTAGAAACGCTGCGCCCGCTGCTCGACCAGTTGATCGGGCGTCAGGAAGCTCATGGCCTGCAATTCCTTCTCCAGCACATCACCGAGCGTCTCGACCATGGCTTCAGGGTTGGCGTGCGCCCCGCCGGCGGGTTCTTCGATAATACGATCGACAATGCCCATCTTGAGCAGGTCCGGCGCGGTGATTTTCATCTGGTCGGCGGCATCCTTGGCGCGCGAACCGTCATGCCACAGAATCGAGGCCGCGCCTTCCGGCGAGATTACCGAATAAATTGAGTGTTCGAGGATCAACACACGGTTGGCGGCGGCCAGCGCGATGGCGCCGCCGGAACCGCCCTCGCCCGTCACCGTGGCGATGAACGGCGTGCGCAGGATCAGGCCTTTTTCAGTGGCGCGGGCAATGGCCTCGGCCTGGCCGCGTTCTTCCGCGCCGATGCCCGGATAGGCGCCCATGGTATCGACAAAGCTCAGGACCGGCAGGCCGAACTGCTCGGCCATTTCCATCAGGCGCACCGCCTTGCGGTAACCTTCGGGACGGGCCATGGCGAAATTGTGCTTGAGGCGCGTGGCGGTGTCATGGCCCTTCTCATGCCCCATGACCACGACCGGCTGACCACGGAAACGGCCAAGACCGCCCACAATGGCCTGATCGTCGCCAAACTTACGGTCACCACGCAGTTCGACAAAATCTTCTATCAGACCGCTGATATAATCGACCAGGTGCGGACGTTCGGGGTGGCGGGCGACAAGCGTTTTCTGCCAGGGATCGAGGCGGGAATAGGTTTCACGGCGCAGGACCTCGGCGCGCTGGCGCAGGGCCTGCACCTCGACATCCAGATTCGCGCCTCCGCTTTGCGACAACGCGGAAAGCTCCTCGATCTTGGCTTCCAGATCCGCAATCGGACGTTCAAATTCGAGATAATGTCGCATCAGGCCGCTCTTGAATGCCCCAACTGTACGCGCGTGGCGTTAAAAACCAATACCGAATAAGGGAGATATCCCTTAAAGGCCATAACCTTTAGAAGACTGGCCGTTTAACAGCAAGTCGTGATCCGTCAAAGGGGATTTTTGTCATCGAATGCCACACCCAGTCTTTCGGCGACCTTATGAAGCTTGCCCTCCCGCGTCCAGAGACGCGTTCCCGGCTTTAATCGTACCGATGCGATCAGATGGGCATCGACATAACCGATGCCCGAACCGACAAGAGGCAAGCTCTCAATCATGATCAGGGCTTCGGCCTCCGTCGCTACCGGAACGGCGAACAATTTTTTGATTTCCTTCGCAATGCGCGTCGCAGAGGTGACGCCACCCAAGGCCAGTTCACCGATGACGAACGGATGGCTCAATATCTGCTCATCCCTCAGAGCCTGGGCAAATCGCAGGTTAGGCCGGCGGATATAGTCAATCCACACGGACGTATCCGCCAGAATCATTTCCTGTTACCAGTTACGCTTACGCGGCGGCGCCACGACATCCGGCATGGTGCCGCCCAGCAAGGCCAGGCGATGGGAAGCTTCCCTCGCAATCAATGCCTTCAGGGCCTCACGGATAAGCGCGGATTTTTCCTTGATGCCGGTATATTCCTCGGCATCGGCCAGTAAATCATCATCTAGAACCACGGTCGTGCGCATGGCCTACCCCCACTTTCAGGCACGAATTTATCATCATTTGATGATCAGCTCAATGCTTTCGGGATAGTGGATGGTGGCTCTCCACCACCTCGCGCAGGCGTTCGCCGGCCACATGGGTATATATCTGTGTCGTCGAGATATCGGCATGACCGAGCAGAGTCTGAACCGTGCGCAGGTCGGCCCCGCCTTCCAGCAGGTGAGTCGCAAAGGCATGGCGCAAAACGTGCGGTGACACCCGCGCCGGATCGATCCCGGCATTGAGCGCCGCCTCATCGAGCAACTGCCCCACCCGCCGCCGCGTCAGATGCCCATCGGCGCCGCGCGAGGCGAAGAGAAAGGGATTATTCTTGTCTTCCGAAGGCAGGAAAGCCGGGCGGATTTCGAGATATTCCTTGATAGCCGCCCGCGCCGAGGGATTAAGCGGCACCAGCCGTTCGACGCCGCCTTTGCCCTTGATGATCAGATAGGCGGGATCGCGCCGCACCGCATCGAGCCGCAGGCCGACCAGTTCCGAGATGCGCATACCCGACGCGTAGGCCATCTCGATCAGACATTCCAGTCGGACGGCCTGATGCGGGTTTTTCTCCGCGCAGGCGGCAATCAGCGAATCGACCTCGGCGCGGGAGAGAATCTTCGGCAGGGTCAGGCCTTTTTTGGCGGCGGCGATCTTGCGGCTGGGATCGGCGCCCGTCAGGTTTTCGGCTACGCAGAAGCGATAGAATTGACGTATTGCGGATCGCTTGCGCTGAGTAGTGGCCGCCGACAGGCCACGTTCGCTTAACAGGGTGAAATAACGCGCCAGATCGGCTTCGGTGAGTTCGAGCAATCCGGTTTGGGTGGCCTCCAGCGCATCGGCCAGGTCCGCCAGATCGCGCCCATAGGCTTCCAGGGTTGGTTGCGCGGCATTGCGCTCCACGGCCAGCATTTGCAGAAACTGTTTTACGGGGTCGAATCGCGCGTTCATAAGCTTAACTCTGGCAAAGTCCCCCTAATATCGTGTAAAGCAGGCGAATGACCGCCCAGCCCGAGCCTTCCGCACCTGAAACCAGCGCGCGCCCCGTCTTCACCCTGCCGAAAACCGTTGCGCTTGTCGGCCTGATGGGCGTTGGCAAGACCACCATCGGCCGCCGCCTGGCCGATCACTTCGGCCTGCCTTTTGTCGACGCCGACGAGGAGATCGAGAAAGCCGCCGGCATGACCATTGCCGATATTTTCGCCAACTACGGTGAGAAGGGTTTTCGTGATGGTGAACAGCGCGTTATCGCCCGTTTGCTGGACGGCGAGCCGCGCATCCTGGCGACTGGCGGCGGCGCCCTGACCCATCCTCTGACGCGCGAAAACCTGAAGTCCAAGGCCATTACCCTGTGGCTGAAAACCGACATCAAGGTGCTGGCCAGGCGCGTCGCCAACCGCCCGCACCGCCCCCTGCTCAAAGACCGGAACCCTATCGAAGTGCTCAAGGAACACGTCAAAACCCGTTACCCTCTGTATGAAATCGCCGATATCACGGTCGATACCGGCGACCAGTCGCACAGCAAGGCGCTCGATCAGGTGGTCGAGGCTCTGCGCCTCCATATCGCAGGTGGCAAATGAGCCTGATAAAACGCATTCCGGTTTCCGGTGAAGGCTTCAAGGCCTATGAGGTCATTGTCGGGCAAGGTCTTCTGAGCGAAGCCGAAAAATGGGTCGGCCCGTTCCTGACCAACAAGCGCGTGGTCATGGTGACCGATTCCAATGTCGGCCCGCTCCATGCCGACCGTATCCTGGCGCAGTTCGAGGCCGCCGGCCATAAGACGCACAAGATCGTCGTGCCGGCCGGGGAGGAAAGCAAGTCCTATGACGGGCTGAAGTTCGTGCTCGACGCCCTGCTCGATTATGGCCTCGACCGCAAGGATGTGGTGATCGCGCTCGGCGGCGGCGTTATCGGCGACCTGACCGGCTTTGCCTGCGCCGTTTATATGCGCGGTATCGACTTTATCCAGATCCCGACCACCGTTCTGGCGCAGGTCGACTCGTCGGTCGGCGGCAAGACGGCCATCGATCATGAAAAGGGAAAGAACCTGATCGGCGCCTTCTGGCAGCCGCGCCTGGTGCTGTGCGATCTCGATATCCTGAAAACCTTGCCGGCGCGTGAAATCCGTTGTGGCTACGCCGAAATCATCAAGTACGGCCTGCTGGGCGACAAGACCTTCTTCGACTGGCTGGAAGCCAATGATGACAAGGTGCTGGCGCTCGAACCGGAGGCCATCCTGCATGCCGTCGCGTGTTCGGTCGAAATGAAGGCCGAGATCGTCGCCGCCGATGAACGCGAAGGCGGGCAGCGCGCCCTGCTCAATCTTGGCCACACCTTCGGCCATGCGCTGGAGGCCGAGGTCGGTTTCGGTGACGCGCTTCTGCATGGTGAAGCCGTCGCCATCGGCATGGCCCAGGCCTTCCGCTACAGCGCGCTCAATGGCGAATGCACCGAAGAGGACTCCGACCGCGCCGTGGCCGCCATCGCCCATGCCGGCCTGCCGACGCGGATGAGCGACATCAGGAACGCGCCTTTCGACGCCGAACGGCTGATCACCCATATGGGGCATGACAAGAAGGCCGAGGGCGGCACCCTCACCTTTGTCCTGGTCGGCGGCATCGGCCGCGCCTTCGTGGCGAAGAAGGTGCCGGCCGAATCCATAGCTGAGTTCCTCATAATGGACGGCGCCGTTTCCTCACAGGTCGCCGTCTAAAAGGCCATATACATGCTGATCGCCTCTCTGCTCGCCCTGATCCCGATCCTGTTCGCTATCCTGGGGGTATCGGCGCTGTTCAGCGCCGGCGAAACCTCGCTTACCGCCGCTTCGCGCGGGCGGATGCACCAGTTGGAACGCGATGGCGACAAGGCCGCCCGGCGCGTCAACAAGCTGCTGACCAATCAGGAAAAGATGATCGGCGCCATCCTGCTGTTGCAAAACGTGCTGAATATCGGCGCCTCGGCGCTGGCCACCATCTCCATCGACCGCGCCATACCCGGTCCGTGGGGTGCGGCCATTTCCACCGCCTTCATGACCGTCATGGTGCTGGTCTTCGCCGAGGTCCTGCCGAAGACCCTGGCCATCATGCGGCCTGACGACACGGCGCGCTTCATGTCACGGCCTGTCATGTGGATCGTCATCGCTTTCGGGCCGCTGATCAATGCCGTTCAATGGTTCGTGCGCGCCGTACTGGGCCTGTTCGGCGTCAGGCTGTCGATGGAGGTCGATGTGCTGGCGGCGCACGAGGAAATTCGTGGCGCCGTGGAATATCACCACGACGAAGGGGCGGTGGAAAGCGATGACCGCAACATGTTCCGCGGCCTGCTCGATCTGGCCGAACTTGATGTCAGCCAGATCATGGTCCACCGCAAACAGATCGACATGATTGACGCCGACCTGCCGACCGAGCGGATCATCGATATCGCCCTGGGTTTCAGCCATACCCGCGTGCCGCTTTACAAGGACAACACCGAGAATATCATCGGCATCCTGCATGCCCGCGACCTGATGGCAGCAGTGATCCACGCCAAGGGGGATATCGCCCGCGTCGATGTCATGGCCATCGTGCGCGAGCCGTGGTTCATCCCCGACACCACCAATCTGAAGGACCAACTGGCCGAATTCCGCCGCAAGAAGGCGCACTTCGCCCTGGTGGTCGATGAATACGGCGCCCTGCAAGGGCTGGTGACACTGGAAGACATCCTTGAGGAAATCGTCGGCGAAATCGACGATGAGCACGACGCTGTGCTGACCGCCCTGCGCCGCCAGTCCGATGGTTCGATCCATGTCGATGGCGACCTGGCGATCCGTGACCTTAACCGCGCCATGGACTGGGACCTGCCCGACGAGGATGCCGTCACCATCGCCGGCCTGGTGATCCACGAGGCCCGCACCATACCGGAGCCGGGTCAAACCTTCATCTTCTACGGCCGCAAGTTCCAGATCATGCGCCGGCAGCGCAACCAGATCACCGCCATCAAGATTTCGCCGGTTTGATCGCTATGCCAGCGTCGCTTCCAGGGTGATCGGCACCGATGACAATGCCTTGGAAACCGGGCAGTTGGCCTTGGCCCCGGCGGCGATGGCGTCAAACTGTTCCCGCGATATACCCGGAATTTTCGCCGTCAGTTTGAGCGTGATGGCGGTGATGGCGAAACCGCCTTCCACCGGATCGAGCTTCACGGAGGCTTCGGTATCGATGCTGTCGGCGGTAAAGCCGGAAGCTCCCAGCGCGAAAGCCAGAGCCATCGAGAAACAGCCGGAATGGGCCGCGGCGATCAGTTCTTCCGGATTGGTGCCGGCCTGGCCGTCAGCGTTCTCAAAACGGAGCTTGAAGCTGTAAGGCTGGCTGTCGAGCACCCGGCTCTGCGTTGTCAGCGTGCCTTCACCCTGCTGGCCATTACCGGCCCAATGGGCCTGTGCGGTACGGATCATGCGTGACTCTCCTTTTTGATGAAGTGAAGTCCCGGTTTTATCCCCCTTTATGCGACAACTCAATGAACAGGCCGCTTTTCCTTTGTCGGATTCAGCCGGAGGGCCTATGAAGGCCACGGATATGGGGAGACGGATATGTCACCGGAAAACACACCCGCCAAAGGCCGGTCGTTCACGCTGTTTTTGCTGATCGTGGTCTATGCGCTGAACTTCCTCGACCGGCAGATATTGAGCATACTCAAGGAACCGATCGCCGCTGAACTGCACCTCAATGACTCGCAGCTCGGCTGGATGGGCGGACTGGCTTTCGGCCTGCTTTACAGTGTGCTGGCGATTCCTGTCGCCTGGCTGGCGGACCGGTATTCGCGGGTATGGATCATGACGGCCTCCCTCGCCGTCTGGTCGGGCTTTACGGCCATATGCGGGCTGGCGACGTCGTTTCCACAGATGTTCCTGGCCCGGATGGGCGTGGGTGTCGGTGAAGCCGGCGGCGCGCCCCCGGCCTACAGCCTGATCACCGACCTCTATCCGCCGAAGCAGCGCGCCCGCGCCTTGTCGGTCTATTCGCTGGCCATCCCGATCGGCAGCGCGGCGGGTATTCTTTTCGGCGGGTTGATGGCGGCCGAAGTCAACTGGCGCTGGGCGTTTCTGGTCATCGGCGGCAGCGGTGTCCTGCTGGCGCCTGTATTCCGCCTGCTGGTGAAGGACCCGGCACGCGGCCGGTTCGACAAAACCCCCGCCACGCCCCAGACTCTCGGAACGGTCGTCAAACTGGCGGCCGGCAAGCCGAGCTTCTGGCTGATGGCGTTTGGCGCATCCTTCGCTTCGCTGGTCGGCTACGGTTTCCTCTACTGGTTCCCGACCTTCCTGGCGCGCACCCTGCATATGGATATCGTCAGCCGGTCGGCACTTTTCGCCGGCGCTTTCCTGATCAGCGGTATCATAGGAATCCTAGGCGGCGGCATATTGGGCGACAAGCTCGGCCCGGACCGCAAGAGCGCCTACCCGCTGATCCCGGCCATCGCCTTTGTTCTGTCCGCGCCGCTGTATGCCCTGTGTGTCATGGAGAAGACGCCACACGAAGCGTTTTTCCTGATTCTCATTCCGCAAGCGCTGGGCCTGATGTGGTTCGGTCCGCTGCTGACAGCCGTCCAGCATCTCGCGCCGGCCTCTTCCCGCGCCCTGATGGCGGCGCTGTTCCTGCTGATCACCAACCTGATCGGCCTGAGCGCCGGGCCTTACTTTTTCGGCAAGGTGTCGGACCTGTTAAAACCGGAATATGGCGCTGACTCGATCAAATGGGCCTTTGTGATCGGCCTGGCTTTCTACCTGGTGGCGGCTGCTTTGCTGTTTTTCGCCGCGAAGACAATCCGCAGGGATTGGGTGGAATAAAAAGAGTCCTCCGGCCAGGGGACACCGGAGGACTCATGCACAAGATCAAGCCAGGGGGACTATTGCTTGATCCTGGATATCTTGGTGCCCTCGATGGAGACACCGGCCATGAGGCCTTTCTGGTCGAAAATAAAGGCGTAGGCGTCATCCTTCAGGGTCGAGGTCGAGAGGTTGCGCGCCACGCCCTCGTCGACGACCACAACGGTCGGTCCCACGCCGATTTCAAGCCCCGAACTGTCCTTGAGATACTTCACGGCGCTGTCGGTCATCAGGAAAACGGCATAGCCATAGGATTGCGCGCCGGCCTGCAATCCCCACGAACCGGAAAAGGAATTGTAGTAATCGGCCACACCGCCGTTCATCAGCAGTTCGCCTTCACCGTAGGCGCCGCCGAAGACCAGTCCGGCCTTGACGATACTGGGGAAAATCAGAATGGCCTTGGCGCGGCTGCCGATCAGTTTGGCGGTCGGGTTACCGGCATAGAGCGAATTGAGGGCGGTCTGGGAATCGCTGTTGATATCCGCCTTGGTGGCCGCCTCGGCGATCTGCGGCACGAGGGCCGGGATCATGGCCGTGGTGGTCAAGGCCAGCGCAATGGCGAAACCGGAAGCGGTCAGGGTGGGAAATTTAAGCATGAACGGTATCCTCCGACAGGTTATGGCCTCAACGTGAAACCGGCTTGCCATGTCTCTAGCGGATTGCGGCATTGACTTGCCATGCGAACACGGCCGGCAGAAAATCAGGATAGAATAAGCCTGGACGGACATTTACGCCCTTGACATATGATGTATTATGTTTGATGGAATGCTTAACCAATGCGGGGCACCGATCCCGCTCAGACATAAGTGGGAGACGATAATGCCAGCCAACCGCCATCTGACGCTTGCCTCCGTTCTGGCCCTCATACTGCCCTTCGTGACAACGCTGCCGGCACATGCCCAAACGAAATGGCTTCATCCGCACAGCGAAATCCATGTTTCGCCCACTGGTGACGACAAGGCCGACGGTTCCGCGGCGCACCCCTTCAAAACCTTGCCGCGCGCGCAGCAGGCCGTCCGCGCCGCGAGCGCCACGAGTGACGTTACCGTTATGCTGGCCGATGGAGTCTATCCGCTTTCGGCTCCCCTCGTCTTCACCCAGGCCGACGGCGGCCAGAAGGGTTTTACCGTCACATGGCAGGCCGCGCCGCAGGCCCATCCGGTGCTTTCCGGCGGCATGGCGGTTACCGGCTGGAAAATCCACGACGCCCAAAAGCACATCTATGTCGCCGATGTACCGAAAGGAACGAACAGCCGCCAGCTTTGGGTCAATGACGCCTTGGCCGAACGCGCCCAGGTAGAGTTGTCGCGTGATTCCGTGACCTTCACCGAAACCGGTATTGTGCTGAAGGATAAAAACTGGTCATGGCTGGCCGGATTGTCCGATCAAACCCGTATCGAAATTGAAAGCCAGGGCTTCTTCACCTCGCGCTTCTCGCCGGTGGAAAAGATCAGCGGCAATACCCTCACCATGCAGCAACCTGCCTGGGCCAATAACATCTGGGGCTATGACAGCATCCCCTATCCGTTCCGCCCCGAATTGTCGCACCTTTATCTGCAAAACAGCCTGGCCTTCCTGACCAGGGCGAACCAGTGGTATATCGATCCGGCCGCCGGCAAGCTCTATTACAAGCCGGCCGATGGCGTGGACATGAAGCAGGCGAAGGTGATCCTGCCGCGCCTGGAAGTGCTGGTCAGCGCCGCCGGCACACCCGACGCGCCGATCACCGACCTGAAATTCTCCGGCTTGCAATTTTCCTACAGTTCGTGGATGGGGCCGTCCTCACCGGAGGGCTTCGCCAGCCAGCAGAGCGGCTCGTTCCTGACCGGCCGGGCCGCCGCCTATCCGAAAAACGTGCTGGAGGTCTGCAAAACCGGCTGTCCGGAATTCGAGACGATGCGTGACAAATGGCGCCAGACGCCCGCCGCCGTGCAGTTCGCCGCCGCTCAGCATATCGTGCTCGATGGCAATGTTTTCGCCCATCTCGGCCAGTATGCGCTCGGTATCGGCAATGACGCCAATGCCAACCTGACCGGCCAGGGACTGGCGACGGCCGATATTGTCGTCTCGCGCAATGTCTTCACCGACCTGGCCGGCGGGGCGATTTCCTCGGGCGGCGTGCTGCCGGACGCGCACCATCCCTCTAACGGCAATCTGACCAATCGCCAGCTAGTGATCGACAACAACCTGATCCAGAACGTCAGTCAGGATTACAAGGACAATTCCGCCATCCTCTCCACCTATGTGTGGAACACGGTCATCGTCCACAATGACATTTCCGGCGCGCCGTATGACGCCATCGATGTCGGATACGGCTGGGGCTATGTCGATGCCGGCGGCAATCCGAACTATCGCACCCGTCAACGCGGCTATGACGCCGTGGCCCAGGGCGGCGGCGGCCAGCCGGTCTATGAGACGCCGACCACGCACAAGGATGTTTTTGTCGGCTTCAATCGTATCTACAAGGTCAAGCAACTCTTCAGCGACGGCGGCGCCATCTATAATCTCGGCGCCTGCCCGGACTGTGTTTTCGCCGAAAACCACCTCTTCGATATCGGCGACCGTATCGCCCTTTACTTCGACGAGGGTTCGCGCGGTATCCTGGCGCGCAACAATGTGGTGGAGGACGCCGGCGTCTGGCTGAACATCAACACGGCCCGATCGGCCCTGCCCCTGCGCACCTCGACCAACAATACGGCGCGCGGCAACTGGCATAACACGACGAAAACCGGCGGCATCTGGTCCGCCTATCAGGAAGACCTGATCGTGGACGACCATCTGGTCACCAACGGCCAATGGCCGGATGAGGCGAAGCAGGTCATGGCCAATGCCGGCCTCATGCCGGAGGCCGGTCCGGTCGGGTTCGGCGCGGTAAAACCGCTGGCGCGCCCCGCCGGCCTGCCGAAACCGGATGGCTCTCCCGTAGCGGAAAAGACGCGCAAGGAATGATCCGGCGTTCTTTGCTCACGGGCGCGGCGGCATTGCTCGCCTTGCCGGCCTTCGCGGCGCACGGAATCTTCGATGTCCGCGACTTCGGCGCGCGCGGTGATGGCGTCACGCTCGATAGTCCGGCGATCAACGCCACCATCGCGGCCGCCCGCAAGGCCGGCGGCGGCACGGTGCTGCTTCCGGCTGGGCATTATCTCAGCTTTTCGCTGCGCCTCTTCGATAATATTACGCTTTTGCTTGCCGAAGGCTGCGTGCTCGAAGCCGCCGATCCGAGCATCCACAAGGGTGGTTATGATCTGGCCGAGGCCGATTTGCCGGAGCAGTTCCAGGATTTCGGCATCACCCAGTTCCATTGCAGCCTGATCTACGCCGATGGCGCCGATCATGTCTCGATCATCGGACGCGGCCTGATACACGGCAAGGGACTGGTGCGTGAAGACCCCGGCGCGCGCTGGCACGGCGTTACTGGCTGGATCGCGCCGCGCTCGGCGGATCCGAAGGAAACCGCCATGCAGGGCCGGGGTATCCGCGCCATAGGCCTGAAAAACTGCCGCAATGTGCTGGTCCGGGATGTCACCATCCTGCAAGGCGGACATTTCGCCTGCCACCTGCTCGGCTGCACCAACGCCACCATCGACAATATCACGGTCGATACCAATCGCGACGGCATCGATATCGATTGCTGCCGCGATGTGCGCGTCACCCACTGCCGGGTCAATGCCCCTAAGGATGACGGTATCGTCGTCAAGTCGAGCTATGCGCTGGGCCGCAAGGTAATCTGTGAGAATATCAGCATAACCAATTGCCACACCTCAGGTTTTGAAACCGGTTCCGTGCTCGACGGCACCTACCGCCTGTCGGATTATCGCTCGGTGGACGATATGGGCGTGCTTGGCCGCATCAAGCTGGGCACGGAGAGCAATGGCGGTTTCCGCAACATCCTGATCAGCGATTGCGCCTGTGAGAATACACGCGGCATATTGGTCGGCGTGGTCGACGGCGGCGTGCTGGAAGATGTGGTCGTATCGAACATCATTCTGCGCAATCCGGTCAATCATCCGCTGTTCGTCCGCCAGGCGGCGCGCTTACGGGCACCCGAAGGCACGGCGGTCGGCGCCTGCCGGCGGATACGGTTCGATAATATTCAGGTGTCCGGCGCCGATGGCCGCTATCCATGCGGCGTGCAGGGCATTCCCGATACGCCGGTCATGGATGTCAGCTTCTCAGGCGTGCATGTCGTCAGTTCCGGCGGCGGCACGGCGGAGGACGCGGCACGGATACCGAAGGAAAAGCGCGAGGCCAGCCTGGAGGTCAGTTTCATGGGCATTTTGCCCGCCTATGGTTTCTATGGGCGGAATGTACGGGGCTTAAGTCTCAAGGATTGCACCTTCGATGTCGAAACACCCGACGCGCGCCCGGCGATCGTGCTGGATGATGTGAAGGGCGGCCACATCAACGGCTTTCCCACAAGCGCTGTCGTCCAGAAAAACGGCTCGGAGGTTACGATCTCCTGATCCTCACCCATGTAGCGGAGGAGGATCAAGCTTACCCTTTCAAACTTGTCGGACGGCGCTTCTTCCACGATCCTTCGATATGGTCGCGCATCGCCTTGGCCGCCGCATCGCCGTCATGTTTCAGGATGGCCTGATAGACCTCGGTATGGGCCGCATGGGTTTCCTTGATATGCTCGATATTGAGCTTTCCGGAATAGTTCAGGTTTTTCAGCGCCTTCCCCTGAATACTATTGATAATGGCTTCGGACAGGCGATCCCCTGAAATTCGCATGATGATGTCATGGAACTTTACATCCTCATGAACATAGGCGGCCGGAGTCTGGATCAGGCTTTCCAGCGTTTCCATCTGCGCCGTCAGTTCGGCCAGGTCTTCGGCGGTCGCTTTTTTCGCCGCCTTGGCCGCCATCGAGGCTTCGAGCGTCACACGGATTTCGATCAGGTTATCGAGGTAGCCGAGGCCGTCTTCGCGCTGGAACAGGGCGCCAAGCACCATCGGATCGAGCAGACTCCAGTGCGACGAATCCTGCACGATCGTGCCCCGGCCCTGCTGCGAAACCACCAGTCCCTTTTCGGTCATGGCGGTCGTTGCCTCGCGGATCACGGTGCGGCTGACCTCGAACATGTCGCACAGCACATTTTCCGGCGGCAGGGCCGAACCGGCGGGATAGACCTCGGTCACGATGGCGGTCACCAGATCCTCGACCACGGCCACGGCGAGGCGCGGACGGCGGCGGGCGTTACGGGCGGAAAAGGCTACGGAAGTATTCAAGCGGATATTACCTTGAAGAGTCGATTCTGGGTGAGCGTACCACGGTTCGCTGAAATCCGCAGGTATTCAATCGCGCCATGAACACGCCCACTCAGCATATGTCATATATTTTTCAACCGCTTGCAAGCCTTATCGCAAGCCATTTCAAAGACTTATCATTTCAAACCCGCAGGCTTGCCAATTCAGCGCTTGCCATGCCTTTCAGGCAATGCTAATTTTCATCATACATATTATAACTTTATATTGCGGGCCTCCCCGTGATGCCGACGACCAGAAAGACCCCAGATGAAGATTACCGGCTATCGCAGCCTTACCACGGTTCATGATTGGGGCCGGCCGATTGGCGATGTCAACGGCCTGGTGCGTTCCGGCATTACCGATGTGCCGATCCTGCTGCTGGAAACGGATGAAGGCCTGACTGGGATTGGCCTGGGCGCGCATGCTGATATCGCGCGTGTTTTCCCGGCGATCGAAGGAGAAGATCCGCGTGCCGTTTCAGCGCTTTACGACCGTATGCTCGCCCATGTTTTCAAGAGCGGCCATGCCGGCGCCACCTATGGCGCGATCGGCGCGGTCGACATGGCCCTGTGGGATTTGAAAGCCAAAATGGCCAATGAGCCGCTGTGGCGCACGCTCGGCGCGCGCGACCGTTTCGTGCCCGGCTATGCCTCCGGCCTGTGCATGGGGCTGGAAGACGACGCCCTCTACGCACTCTATGGCGAATGGGCCGCGCGCGGCTATACCTCGGCCAAGATCAAGGGCGGCCGCGACATCGACCGTGATATCCGCCGGATGCTTGGCGTACGCGAAGTGCTGAAACGCAATACGCCCCGCCCCGCCATCATGTTCGATGTCAACGAATCTTGGTCGCGCAAACAGGCTGTGCGCCATATCGCCGAAATCGAGCAGCATCTCGACCTGACCTGGATCGAAGAACCCGTCCGCCGCTGGGACGCCGAAGGCCATGCCATCATCACCCGCGCCAGCCGGTGCGCGGTGGCGACCGGCGAAAACCTGACAGGCCTCGACCAATATCTGCCCCTGTTCGAGGCTGGCGCGGTCGATATCGTTCAGGCCGGCATGGTCTGGGGCGTCACCCATTTCAACCGCGTCGCCACGGCGGCTCATGCACATAATTTGCCTGTTTCGCCAGTGGGATATAACGGCAATCCGGTGGCTCACGCCGCCGCGGCCGTGCCCAACCTGCTGACTGTCGAAGTACAGGACTGGAAGACGCCCTATGGCTTGACGGTCGATCAGGAAATCGCCGATGGTGGTATCGTGCTGGGCGATGCGCCGGGTCTGGGGATAGAGGTCGATGAAACCGCCATTGCCGCCAAACGCCAGTCCGGTCAATGGAATGTCGCCGGTGGTCCGCATGTCCGCCCTGGCCGCGCAGGTCTGCGGCTGGTACCTGAAGCGTGAAATCACGAATGGACACGAATAACCGCAATGTACGGCCTGTCTTTGAAAGATTTCGTGGTTCCAAGATATAAACTTGCAGGAAACAGATGGAAACGACCTTACTCGGAACAAACGGCCCGGCCATATCTGCCCTTGCGCTTGGCGCGGCATCGCTTGGTGGCGTTTATTCCGAAGTCTCACAGGCCAATGCCGATGAAACCGTGCGCACGGCGCTGGAACTGGGCGTCAACTTCATCGATGTCGCGCCCTATTACGGTCTGACCAGAGCCGAAACCGTGCTCGGCCATGCCTTACAGGACGTACCGCGCGAGGCTTACGTACTCGCCACCAAGATCGGCCGTTATGGCGACAAGGACTGGGATTTTTCGCGCGAGGCCACCCTGTGCAGCCTTGATGCAAGCCTCAGCCGCCTGAAATGCGCCCACGTCGATATCCTGCAATGCCACGATATCGAGATGGGCGACTATCAACAGTTGATCGAGGAAGCTCTCCCCACCCTGCGCGACCTGAAGCGCCAGGGCGTCATCGGTTTTGTCGGCATCACCGGCTATGATCTCGCCCTGCTGGAAAAGGTGGCGGTCGAGCAGCAGGTCGATACGATCATGGCCTACTGCACCTACACGCTCCAGGACCAGCGCCTGGCGCCGGTTGCCAAACGCCTGCAAGGCCACGGCATCAGCGTCTTCAATGCTTCGCCGCTTGGCATGGGATTGCTGACGCGCCGCGGCCCGCCCGATTGGCATCCCGGCCATCCAAGCGTTCACGCCGCCGCCGCCGAAGCCGCGAAAATCTGCGCCGAGGCGGGCAGCGACATCTCGAAACTGGCCCTGCAGTTCGCCCTGCAAGGCGCAGTGAAAAACGGCATGGCGACGACCGTGATCGGTTCCTCCAGTCCCGCTAATATGCGCGATAATGTGGCGGCCCTCTCAACGCCGATCGATGCGGATTTGCTGGCTCGGATCGAGGCCATTCTGACGCCGGTCCTGAACAAGGGCTGGGACGTCCTGCCCGGCAACGGCGGCAAGGCAGGGAAATAATCAATGATCGATTCCCATCTGCATTTCTGGAATCCGACGCACCTGACTTATGACTGGCTGCAATATGTGCCGTCGATCAGCGGCTGCATGGGGCCGGAAGCCTTCACCTCGACAGGCGTCAAACCGGAAGGCGCGATCTTCGTTCAGGCCGATTGCGCGCCGGACCAGGCCCTGGCGGAAGTGGACTGGATCAACAGTCTGGGCATTTCCATGTCTTGGCCCATCCTCGGCATTGTCGCCTATGCGCCGCTGGAACTGGGTGACACGCTGCAGATCGCGGCACTGAAAGCCAAACCAAAGGTCGTCGGCATCCGCCGCAATGCGCAGAACGAACCCGATGGCTTCATGACCTCCGATGGCTATCTGGCCGGAATGATCGCCGCCGCCAGGGCGGGTTTCAGCCTCGATATGTGCATCCGCGCCCGCCAATTGCCCGAATTACGCCAGGCACTGGATATCCTTTTCCGAGCCGCACCCGATGCCCGTGTGATCCTCGATCATCTCGGCAAACCGGATATCAAGACGCACGGCGCGGATATATCCGGCGGCGATTGGGTTAATGAAATCAATGCCCTGTCGGTCATGCCTAATGTTTTTTGCAAACTGTCCGGCCTGCCGACCGAAGCCGACTGGGAGCACTGGACACCCGAACAGCTCCGCCCCTGGCTCGATCATGCCCTGAGCGTGTTCGGTCCCCCGCGCTGCCTGTTCGGTGGCGACTGGCCAGTGGTCGAACTGGCCGGCGGATATGCGCGCTGGCAGGCGGTCGTGGCCTCGGCGATCAGCCATCTTTCGCCGGATCAACAGGCCCGGATATGGTCAGGTACCGCCCGGACCGTCTATCAGGTATAAAAACAGAGGAAACAAATGGACCAGCAACCGACCCTGACCGAAGCGCCCGCCGTTTCCCTGTCCGGCATACCGCATGTCGAAGGCGGCCGCCGCTGGCTGCTGCTGATCTCGCTGTTCGTCTGTTTCTTCATGCTGCTGGCGCTCTATTGCGGCGTACTGGCCGTGCTTCTGCCCAACCAGATCGCCACGCTCGATCCGGCGCACAAGGTCGAAAACCTAGGCCTGATGTTCTTCGTCACGTCGATTTTCTCAACATTAACAACCCCCATCGCCGGGGCTTTTTCCGACCGCACCCGCTCTAAATGGGGTCGCCGGACGCCGTGGATCGTCGCCGGTTCCGTGATCGGCGCGATAGCGCTGGCCAGTGTCGCCTATATGCCGACTTTCTGGACCATCACCGTCGTCTGGGTCATCGCCGCCATCGCGCTCAATTCCATGCAGCCGGCGCTGACCACCGTGGTCGCGGACCGCTTTCCCGAACACACGCGCGGCACGGCCTCCGGCTTTGTCGGCGCGGGCATGACCGCCGGCGGCACGGTGGGCATGATCGTCGCCGGCCGCCTGGCCAACAACATGCCGCTGGCCTATGCCGTCTTCGCCGGGGCCATCGCCCTCTGCTGCATCGCCTTCGTCATCCTTAATCACGATACGTCTTCAAAGGGCGAGCCGCTGGCCAAATTCCGCGCCGGTGATTTCCTCAAGGGCTTCTGGATCGACCCCAAGGCCTATCCGGATTTCTGGTGGGCCTTCGCCGGGCGCTTCACCATCTATATGGGCTATCAGGCCATCGTCACCTACCTGCTTTATATCCTCCAGGACTATATCGGCCTCGGCACCGACCGCGCCAATATCGTCATCGGCACGGTGTCGGCCATCACCTTTGTCTGCGTCATGACCTCCTCCTTCCTGTCCGGCGCGCTGTCAGACTGGATCAAGCGCCGCAAGCCGTTCGTTTTCGCCGCAAGCCTGATCATGGGGGCGGCCCTGGTTGTGCCGCTCATCCTGCCGAAGCTCGAAGGCATGTATGGTTACGCCGCCCTGATCGGCATCGGCTACGGCGCCTTCATGTCGATCGACATGGCCCTGATGACCCAGGTCCTGCCGAAAGATACCGGTGAAGCCGGCAAAGACCTCGGCCTGCTCACTACCGCGGTCAATATCCCGCAAATCATCTCACCGGTCATGGCGGCGCAATTGCTGAAATATTTCGATACCGATTACCGGGTGCTGTTCATCGCCGCGCTGGTCTTTGTCTTTGCCGGCTCATTCTTCGTCCTGCCGATCAAGTCCGTGAAATAACGCCGGCCTTTCCGCGGTCGTTTTAGTCGCTTCTGCTCTTTCCGGCAGGAGCGATTTTTTTTGTTCCGGCAAATTAACTCAGACAATAAAATCAATAATAGATCAAAATACATCATAAAATGATTTATTATTTCAATTTCAAATCACAGATGTGATCATTTGGTCACAAATTTCACAGAGTTTATATTCAGTCCCGCTTTAACGATAGAAAGCCAAATCAAGCAAAAATATCATTGAAAATAAAGGTGTTTTATCAAGATATACTTCATATATGCACACATCTTTTTTAGTCGCCGGCATGAGGCAAATGCGTTAAAATACATATGCAGCATATCTGACCGCGATTTTTTGTATTTGAAATCGTAATTCCAGAAAGTGCGCGCCTGCGAACCAAAGCATAAAAACCGATTATATACAGAGGATTGAAGACGCATTTACGAGACTACAAAAAGAGACATTCCCTCCCCGCTGTTTAAGTCACGTAACACGCCGCACCTTACTCTCGTTCATCCTGGTCTAAAATTCCCAAAACCCATATTGTCAGACATATGATGATAATTTGACACACATATTATCTTAAAATAGGGTCAAGACATCAGCCCCCACATAAGGGAGCGACAAAGGAAGGAAATCATGTCCAGGAAACTCGTCCTATTGGCCGCCACAGCCCTCTCCGCCGCCGCGATGATCACGCCGGCTTTCGCCTATGCGCAGGACGTCGAGCCTGCCGCCACTCAGGCGCCAGATGAATCACAGGTCGTCGTCGTCCGCGGCATCCGCAAATCGATGAAGGCCGCCATCGACATCAAGAAAGCCGCCATCAACACGGTCGATTCGATCGCCGCCGAGGATCTCGGCAAGCTGCCCGACCAGAATGTCGCCGAATCCCTGCAACGTATTCCCGGCGTTACCATTGAGCGCAACCGTGGCGAAGGCCGTTATGTTTCGGTTCGCGGCTTCGGTCCGAAGTTCAACGCCGTCACCGTCAATGGCCGCACGCTCGCCACCGATAACAACGGCCGCGAGTTCTCGTTCGACGTCCTGCCTTCTGAACTGATCGCCGGCGCCGATGTCTACAAGTCTCCCCAGGCCAATATCAACGGCGCATCTATCGGCGCCACGGTCGATGTCCGCACCCTGCGCCCACTCGACCAGTCCAAGCCTTTCAGCGCTGCCGCCTCGATCGGTAGCCAGCACGCCGAACTCGCCGACACCAACAATCCCGAAGCTTCAGGCGTCGTGAGCTGGCGTAATGCGGCGCGCACCTTCGGCGTCGCCCTCTCGGCCTCCTATATCGATCAGGAAGTCCGCGACGACGAATTCACCATTGGCGCCGGACACGTTCACCATTCAAGTCCGCCGACTGATCGAGCTTGCGACGCTTCGCTTGGTGACGATTGCTATTTCAACGGCCGCCTCGGCCCCGACGTCGCGCCGTTCAAAAACCTTTCCATGCCATCGAACCTGTCGCCCTTCTTCTTCGTCCGCAGGAAGAAAATGACTGGCCTCAACGGCTCGGTCCAATGGAAACCCGTCGAAAATCTGACCCTGACCCTCGACACCCTCTACTCCAAGGCCGATATCACCGAGGCCCAGACTGGCCTGGCCTATGATTTCTCCGGCGGCACGATGGTCGAGCAGGTTGTTCAAGGCAATGAAGCCGTCTATCAGCGCTATACTGGCGGCACGGTCGATGAAATCCTGCAATATGACACCCGCGATGTCACCACCAGCATGGTCGGCTTCAACGCCAACTGGAAAGCGACCGATACCTTGACCATCAATTTCGACGCCTCGGCCTCAAAAGCCCAGCGCCGCGGCAAGGAAAACAGCTACTTCACCACCGTTCGCCGCAAGAACATGGACCTGTGGTTCGATCGCCGCAGCGGCAGCCCAATCTATGATTACGGCTTCTCCTCGCCGACTTACGATAATGCCTCCACCAATCCGCAAGGCCTCACCGCCCACTATTATATCTGGGGCGGCGGTTCGGATATCGACGACGAGACGAACGAATTCAAGATCGACGGCAAATGGGCGCCGGAAGGCATCGTCACTCTTTATGCCGGCCTCGCCAGCGAAAAGCGCACCAAGACCATCACCTCGAATTCGACCCCCGGCGGTGAACAATGCGCCTATTGCGGCTCGGATCGCGTCCTGCCGGAATCGCTGTTCTCCAATACCAACATGGATTTCTTCTCCAGCCACAGCGGCGATATCGTCCGTGACTGGGTAAGCTACGATCCACTGGCCTTGCTTCAGCAGATCAAGACCTTCGCCGACGAGGATGGCAAGGCCTTCGCACCAGGCCGCTTCGATCCGGCTGGCTCTTCGGTCGTGGAAGAAAAAGTGACCATCGGTTACCTGATGAGCGACATCCGCACCGAACTTGGCGGCATGCCCTTGTCGATCAATGCCGGCGTCCGCGTTGAGGACACCGACTATACCTCTTCCGGTGCGTCACAAACGGTTCTCAGCGCCGTCCCCAATGGCGCCGGTCAGAATATCATCACCGTTTCCGGCGTCGTACCCGTCAGTTTCAATGGCCATTATACCGACATCCTGCCGTCGCTGAACGCCAAGCTGAGCCTGACGGATGAACTGATCGCCCGCTTCTCGGCCTCCCGCGTCATGACCCGCCCGACCCTGTCGGACCTGTCGCCGAAGCAGTCGATCCAGACCAACCCCGGCAACGAAACGATCAAGCGCGGCAATCCGGACCTGCAACCCTTCCGCGCCTCGCAGATCGAAGGCGGCCTGGAATGGTACTTCGACCGCACATCCCTGCTGTCGTTCAACGCTTTCTATAAGAACATCGATTCCTTTGTGACCCTGACCACCACTCCGCAAAAGGTCGATCAGGTCACCTTCCAGGTCACGGTGCCGACCAATGGCAAGGGCGCCGTGGTCAAGGGCTTCGAGCTGGGCTATCGTCAGGTGTTCAATGCCCTGCCTTCGCCATTCGACGGCCTGGGCGCTCAGGTCAGCTACACTTATGCCGACAGCGACGCCAAGTATGAGAACACCGTGGCCAATGTCTCTTATGGACTGGAAGGCCTTTCCAAGGACAGCTACACCCTGGTCGGCTTCTATGAAAAGTACGGCATCCAGGCCCGTATCGCCTACACCTGGCGCGACAAGTTCCTCCAGGTGGCTTCAGGCCGTAACGGCGAACCGGAATATTTCGACGCCTACGGCCAGCTGGACGCCGGCATCTCCTATGACATCAACGATCACTTCACGGTCTACCTCGATGGCCTGAACCTGACGGACGAGAACGAGTTCATCTATTCCGTCACGCCGGACCGCACCAAGGAATACCGCACCACCGGCAAGCGTATCTCCGCCGGCATCCGCTTCCGTTACTAAGCTTTCTCTCCGACCTGCTGTCTGTTGCGTGATACCCGGACCTGTATTCACCCGTTTTACAGGTCCGGTGACAGAGGCCCCTTGGCCCGCCCTTCTTCGGAAGCGGCGGGCTTTTTTTCATCGCGCATTGCGATAGAATAACGAAAACAGGGGAAACAAATGTCCATCAAAAATCTCTTATGCGCCCTGAGCGCTTTGCTCGCCACACCCGCCCTGGCACAGGCGTGGCAAACCCTGCCGGCGCCCGCGATCGATGACAGCCCCCTCCTCACCAGCCCTATGCGCGGCTTTTACGGCTGGCATGGCGGGATCATTCCCCTGTCCCACCCTTCCACCGAGGGCTATCAGCGGTTCACCTGGGCCGATCTCGAACCACGCGAAGGTGTCTACGACTTCTCGAAGATCGACACGATTCTGGCGCAGATGCCCGCCGGAAGCCGTCTCGCTTTCGGCATCCTGATGATGGATACCTGTTGCAGCGGCCACAATGGCGATGATGTCCCGCCATATCTGATGAAACAGATGCCAAAAGGCTTCCGCATCAAGGCCGATCCCGGCAATTACGGCCATGTCGATACCGTTTACGTGCCCGACTGGAACAGCCCTTATCTGCTGGAGCGCTGGCAAAAACTGTTCGTGGCCCTGGGAAAACGCTTCGATGGCGATCCGCGCATCGCCTGGATCGATCTGCGCGGCTATGGCAACTGGGGCGAAGGCCATCTGGCCGGAGCCAATGCCTATCACTGGACGCAGTTTCCCTATGACGATCCGGTGGTGAATATTCATGGCGCCGAACGCGGCACCTTGGCCAGCCGTCTTTCACTGGTTGACGCCATTATCGACGCCTTCCCGCGGACTCAGCTTATCGCCATGACCGATGACAAAGAGGTTCTGGTCCACGCCCTGAAACGGTCGCCCCTGATCGGAATGCGGCGCGATAGCTGGGGCGCCGATATGTTCGGCGAAAGCCTGCTGGGCGACTTGACCGGCTCCGACCGCGACCTGGTGCTGAACCGCTGGCAGACCGCGCCCTTCATAGTCGAATCCTATGGCTGGGAGAAGGTCTTCGAGGCGGGCCTGGACGGGATCGTCAAGCAGGTCGAAGATTATCACATCAGCGCCATCGGCAATGGCAATTTCAATGTCCAGCAATGGAGCGACCTGCCGCCGGAAAAGCAGAATGCCTTGCTGCGTTCAGGTGATCGCGCCGGTTACCGCTATGTGCCGGTGTCGATCCGGTATCGCCAGACAATCGCCTGCCCGTTGGAACTGGAGTTAGACTGGCGTAATGACGGGGTGGCGCCCGCTTATGAACCGTGGCGCGTTCGCCTCCGATTGGTTTCTACCGACACGCGCGAAGGCATGGCCGACCTGCCGAAGATCATGCCGGGCGAGACAATTGCGACTGACACCTGCCTTGGCGACGTTCTGCCGGGCGTCTATAAATTACAGGTGCAGGTCATCGATCCCAGGGGCAGCGGTCTCGCCATGGCGTTGCCGATTGAAACCGACAAGCCAGACTTTTACACGCTCGGAAGCATTACGATTCCCTGATCAATTCTCAGCAAAAAGATTGACAGGCCACGTCCATTTTCCTAAATCAAAACATAATACATATTATGTAATGGAGTGACCTATGGGACGCCTGAGCGGCAAGACCGCCTTTATCACCGCCGCCGGACAAGGCATGGGCCGTGCCGCCGCCGAAGCCTTTATTGCCGAGGGCGCCACCGTTATCGCCACCGACGTCAAGCTTGAATTCCTGAACGGCCTGGAAGGCGCGATCTGCCACCAGCTTGACGCCACAGACCCAACCGCCATCAGCGCCCTGGCCGCCGAATTTCCGAATGTCGATGTGCTCTATAATTGCGCCGGTTATGTCCATGCGGGGACGGTCCTGACCACCGACGAAGCCGCCTGGAACTTCAGCTTTTCGATCAATGTCACCGCCATGTTCCACACCATCCAGGCCTTCCTGCCGAAGATGCTGGAGCGCAAGCAAGGCTCAATTATCAATATGGCGTCGGTCGCCGCCTTCAAGGGTGTGGCCAATCGTCTGGCTTACGGTGCGTCAAAGGCCGCCGTGGTCGGGCTTACCAAGTCCGTTGCCGCTGATTATGTGGCGCAGGGCATCCGCTGCAACGCCATCTGCCCCGGCACCATCGACACGCCCTCACTCCAGCAGCGGATGCGCGATACCGGCGATTATGAAAAGGGCCGCGCCATGTTCCTGTCGCGTCAGCCGACCGGCCGTCTCGGCACGCCGGAAGAGCTGGCGTCCTTCGCCGTTTATCTCGCTTCCGACGAATCCAGCTTTACGACCGGCCAGGCGCACATTATCGATGGCGGCTGGTTGAACTAGCAAGGGGCACAGCCCCTTGACCCGTAACTCGACAGTGTGAACCGCGCCTTCTTGTACCTCCCCAACTTGTTTGGGGAGGGGGACCGCGCCATTCTTCATGGCGTGGTGGTGGGGTTTCTTACTTTCTAAACCGCAAGGACCAAATTCATGAAACTGCTCCGCTTCGGCCCGTCGGGCGCTGAAAAGCCCGGCCTCCTTGATACCGAAGGCCAGATCCGCGACCTATCCGGCATAATCGATGATATCGCGGGCGATATTCTCTCCGCCGAGGGCTTGGCGAAGATCGCCGCCATCGATCCGGCCACCCTGCCCCTCGCCCCGGCCGGTTCGCGCTATGGCCCCTGCGTCGGCCGTGTCGGCAAGTTCATCTGCATCGGCCTGAATTACGCCGATCATGCCGCCGAGAGCAATTTGCCCGTGCCGGACGAACCCGTCCTGTTCATGAAGGCCACCTCGGCCATTGTCGGCCCCAACGACGAGGTGCTGAAGCCGCGCGGCTCGACCAAGCTCGACTGGGAAGTCGAACTGGGCCTCGTTATCGGCAAAAAAGCGTCCTATGTATCCGAAGCTGAGGCGCTCGATTATGTCGCCGGCTTCTGCACCATCAACGATGTTTCCGAGCGCAATTTCCAGACGGAACGCGGCGGCACCTGGGACAAGGGCAAGGGTTGCGACACCTTCGGCCCCATCGGTCCCTGGCTGGTGACGAAGGATGAGGCCGGCGACGTCAACAATCTGAAAATGTGGCTGGATGTCAACGGCAAGCGCTTCCAGAACGGCTCGACGGCCACCATGGTCTTCAAGCCCGCCTTCCTGGTGCATTACGTCTCGCAATTCATGTCGCTGCATCCGGGCGATGTTATCTCGACCGGCACCCCGCCAGGCGTCGGCCTCGGTCAAAAACCGGAGCCGATCTACCTCAATGTCGGCGATGTCATGGAGCTGGGTATCGAGGGCCTGGGCACGCAAAAACAGACGGTGGGCGCGGCCTGAAATCGTCATGAACAAACGACGCCTCCTCTGCCACGGGGAGGCGTCTCGTCAATGTCCGTGAAGCAGGTCGATTTTCACGGGCTTCCGTTCCCACAGCCAATCGTGCATGGGGAAGACAAACGTCTGGACCAGCGGCTCCAGCAGCCCGATCCCCAGCGCCGCCCGCCAGTTGCCGGTCAGGATAAAGGCCACGGATGAGGCAACACAAACGTGCAGCGAAGCATAGGACAAGGTTTTGAGCGCGAGACGCATGATAAATCTCCTGTAAGCCCCTCAAAATCTATACGGACCGCCAAAATAAGTTAAATCGATTATATTTGAATTTCATGAAAATAATTTTTATCGCGTTCCAGGCAAGTCAGATGTACCGTCTTGTCTGCAATCGGGCATGTACGGCCGATCAGGCGAGTGTGGAGGCGTTAGCAAAGAGAATCCACAGATTGCACAGATTAACACAGATTAAACGCGCATACCCTCTGCCGGCGTTTTGCTTAAAATCTGTGCTCATCTGTGGCTGAAACTATGCCAGCAGACTGCGATTGATTTCGGCGATGGTTTTGACACCCGTCAGCGCCATCGCTGTACGCATTTCTTTCTCGATCAGGCCCAGCAGGTTGGTGACGCCCGCTTCGCCATGCGTCGCCAGGGCATAGATATAGGACCGGCCCAGCAACACGCCTTTCGCGCCAAGCGCCAGCATACGCACCACATCCAGCCCCGTGCGGATGCCGGAATCCCCCAGAATGGTCAGGTCATCCCCCACCGCATCGGCGATCGCCGGCAAGGCCTTGCAGGTGGATAGCGCGCCATCCAACTGACGGCCACCGTGGTTCGACACCACAAGGCCATCGGCGCCGAACTTCACCGCGTCCTTCGCGTCTTCCGGGTCGAGAATGCCCTTGATGATCATCGGTCCCTTCCACATGTCGCGGATCCATTCCAGATCGGACCAGTTGATCGAAGGGTCGAAATTAGCGCCCAGCCAGCCGATATAATCCTCAAGCCCGGTGGCCTTGCCGAGATATTTCGACACATTGCCCAGATCGTGCGGCGTACCGCGCAGGCCGACATCATAAGCCCACGACGGCTTCATCATCGCCTGGATGATACGGCGGATCGGGCCGAAATCGCCGCTCATGCCCGAATGCCTGTCACGGTAACGCGCGCCCGGCACCGGCATATCGACGGTGAAAACCAGCTTGGTGACGCCCAAGGCCTGTGCCCGTTCGAGCGCGTGCTTCATGAAACCGCGATCCTTCAGCACATAAAGCTGGAACCAGATATCGCAGCCGGACTTCTCAACGATTTCCTCAAGAGGGCACAGCGAAACGGTTGAAATAATGTAAGGAACCTTCGCCTTCTTCGCCGCCTTCGCCACCTGCACCTCGCCGCGCCGGGCATACATGCCGCCCAGCCCCACCGGCGCCAGCGCCACCGGCATGGCCATCTTTTCGCCGAACAGTTCGGTTTCCAGCGACAGGTCGGCGACATTCTTCAGCACCCGCTGGCGCAGGGCCAGGGAAGACAGGTCGCTGACATTGTTGCGCAGGGTCATTTCGGCATAGGAACCGCCGTCGAGATAATCGAACAGGAAGCGCGGCAGCTTGCGTTTGGCGGCTTCACGGTAATCGGTGGCGGCGGAAATGATCATGGCAGTCTCACGCGAGGAAAGGTCAATATATCGGACTTGATTTCATATTCCGAGATGAATCAAGTTGCAAGGTCAGGTCGGCATAGGCGGGCATGGTTTGTAGAATATGGCGGGTCAGGCGCTCGTAATATTGAATAAAGCGGCCGATCTCCGCATCGCTCATCACCCGCGCGCCGGTGCGGCCTTCCGCTTTCAGGCGCTGGCGCAGCGTATTTTCCTGCTCGATGCGCCACTCACGCACAATCCCAAAGTCCGGCGCGGCAAGGAGGAGCAGCCGGTCGATATGACCGAACAGGGTGGCATATGGCCCTTTCAGCGCCGCGTTGACCGCCCTTCGCCACGCGCCGTCGTCTTCGCGTTCCAGATCATTGACCGGCTCAGTCAGATCGCTATCGGCCTGGGGATGCGCCCCAACGCACCAGCCCTCGAAAATGATCACATCCGGCGCAGTCACTTCCGGCCATTCGTTTTCGGGCGAAGGCCGGTCATCCGCCTTGTCGAAACGCGGCAGACGCGTCGGCTGGCCGGATTTCAAACTGGCGAAGACGCGTTCTCCCAGAGCAACATCATGGGTGCCCGGCACGCCGCGCGCGGCGAACAGGGGGGAAACAGCGACCGGCCGGGCTTCGGGCGCCAGATAGAGATCATCCAGCGACAGCAAGGCCACTTTCAATCCCTCCCCTTCCAGCCGCCTGACCAGGCCTTCGCTCAAGGTGGATTTGCCGGAGCCTTGCGCACCACAGACACCAAGAACAAGGGGCTTGTTCGCTTCTTTCAGCCAATCCCTAACCTTGTCTTGTACAATCTCAATTGCGTTTTCAGGCGACCCGATCACCGACAGGTTCCCCCGCGAAAAACTGATCGATATTTTTCGCCGCGCGCATTCCCATGGCTTCGCGCGTCTCGATGGTGGCGCTGCCGAGATGCGGCAGAAGGACGGCATTATCAAGCGTCAGCAACGCCGAATTGACCACCGGCTCACGCTCATAAACATCCAGCCCCGCCGACCAGATGGTCCGCGCCTTCAATGCCGCCGCCAGGTCGTCCTCATTGACCACAGACCCACGCGCCGTATTGATCAGGATGGCGGTCGACTTCATCAGCCCCAGCAGGCGCGCATTGACCATATGGTGTGTTTCCGCTCCACCCGGCGTATGCAGGGACAGCACATCGGCCTCCGCCGCCAGTTCATCAAGCGAAGCGACATAGCGCGCCTCATGCGCTGCTTCGATATCGGCGGCGGCCTGACGACGGCTGAAATAGGCGATCTTCATGCCGAACGCCAGACGCGCCTTTTGCGCCGTCGCCTGGGCGATGCGGCCGAAACCGACCAGCCCCAGCGTCTTGCCTTCCAGCGATTGCCCCATAAGCGCGGTGGCGCCCCAGCCCTTCCAGCCGCCGGCGCGCAACTGGCGCTCACCTTCGGAGGCCCGGCGCGAAGCCATCAGCATCAGCATCAGGGCGATATCGGCCGTGGCTTCGGTCAGCACGTCCGGCGTATTGGAGACCACGATCCCGACCCTTTTCGCCGCATCGATATCGATATGCTCGTAACCCGCGCCGTAATTGCCGATCATCTTCACCCGTGCCGCGGGCGTGGCCAAAATCTCCGCCGTCAGCTTGTCGGTGACGGTAGGGCAAAGGGCGTCATATTCCGTCATGGCCGCCTTAAGCTGATCCGGAGTCAGCGCCGCCGCCGTATTGATCGTTACGTCATAATGCGCCTGCATATAGGCTTGCGCCGCTTCGGGCCACGGACGGGTGATCAGGATTTTCGGGCGGGTCATGGGAATCTCTCGTTTTTCTTCTTCTAACGCCGCTTGAAGACCGGCGCACGTTTTTCCTTGAAGGCGGCGCGGCCTTCCTGGGCGTCTTCCGTAGCGAAACAAATGGTTTGCAGGTCGCGCTCGTATTCCACCGCTTTCTCATAGGGCATGGTATGGGCGGCGCGCAGGTTGAGTTTGCCGGTTTCGGCGGCGATGGGCGCGCGGCTGGCGATGGTGTCGGCGATGGCGCGAGCGCGGGTCATCAGATCGGCAGGTTCGGTGACCTCGCTGACCAGTCCCCATTGCTCTGCCTTTTGCGCGCTGATCGGATCGCCGGTCAGGATCATCAGCGAGGCATTGGAGGCGCCAATCGAATGGACCAGCCCCGCCGCCATGCCGCCGCCGCCGATCCAGCCGAGCTTGATCTCCGGCGCGGCGAACTGGGCATTGGACGAGGCGATGCGGATATCGCAACTCATCGCCGTTTCCAGGCCACCGCCGAAGGCATAGCCATTGACCGCCGCTATGGTCGGCTTGAGGCACAGGCGGATGGCGTCGCAATAGTCGCCGCGATTGCGGAATTCCCACGGCGTGGCGTAGTCGTCGAGCGTACGGATATCCGATCCGGCGCAGAAGGCGCGTTCGCCGGCGCCGGTGACGATCACGCAGCGGATGATATTGCTCTTGTTGCACTCGGTCACGGCCGCTTCGAGGGCATAGGCCATTTCCGGCGTCATCGAGTTCAGCTTGGCCGGACGGTTGATGGTGATGACGGCGACAGGACCGTCCACCTCGAATAGCAATTCATCAGTCATTAGCGTTCCGATCCCGGAACCCGTGTCCCGGCATAGAGGGTTTGCAATTGAATCAATAGTTGATCATGCGGACGCCGCCCATAAAGCGTATCGCGGATGGCCTGCGAGGCGGCCGTCTGGAAAGCGATGGCATGGTTATGACGCGGCCGGACATAGGCGGCTTCCAGCGTTTGATGCGTATTGCGGTAAAAATCGCCCCAGCGCGCATTGACCACCGCATCCTGCCAGGCGACACGCAGGGAGGGCTGGCCGTCATGCGCCGGAATGAAACCGGTCTGTGTCTGCGGCGACATCAGCCAGCGCAGATGATCGAGCAAGGCCGACGTGATCTCGCAACGCTTCGAGATGCCAATACCGGTGCCGCCCAGCGTAGAGCCAATACTACCGATACCGCGCGGCGCATTGGCGAAGGTCAGATGGTTAGCGTAATTGACATAGCCATAGATCAGCGGACACAGCGCCACATCGTCATGATCGACCATATGCTGAAGAATGCCGATCGGATTCTTTTCGCGCACGCTCAACGGAGCCTTATCGGTCAAGCGCTGCATGATGTCGAGCGCGGCCAGACCCACCGCTTCGCTGATGAAAGTATCCGGGTCTTTCACCGCCGGCCGTTCACCCAAAGCCACGCAAACCGACTGGAAACTCAGCGCCGCATGCGGTCCGGCCAAGGACAGCGCCACAGGACCATCAAAAGCCAGCACCTCATCCCAGGTTTGAGGAATCTCGACTCCGGGCCTGGCAGCCATGACCTGTGTGGCGGCATCAAGCGGCAGGGCATAGTGCTTTCCGGCGAACCGGTAGCTGACCATCGAAGGCCCGATGCAGTCGCGTGCCCAATCGGCGATCTCTTCCGGCGTGAAGATGGCTTCCAGCGGCTGCAGGCAATCCCCCATCACCGCCTCGCCAATATGCGGATGGTCAAGCACCACCAGATCATATTGCTGGCACAATTCAGCAATGGGATGGGTTTCAAAACCTTCCAGCGCGTGTACGGCCCACGATAGGCCAAGCTCCGGCGCGGCCTTTGCGGCGGCATCCAGCGCATTGAAGCCGCGCGGATGATCCCAGGTCAGGCCCGTATATTTGCTCTTAGACATTGGCCTGCTTCACTGCGCCGCTCTTCAGCAGGGCATTGATCTCGGCTTCGGATTTTCCCGCATCTGCCAGGATTTCACGCGTATGCTCGCCGACCCGTGGCGCCCCGCGATCAACGGTTGATGGCGTCTTGGAAAACCTGATCGGGAAGCCCGGCGTCTTCACGCGGCCTTCGGTCGGGTGATCGTATTCAACGAAGGTGCCATTGTGCCTGATCTGCGGATCGTTGACGACCTCCTCATAGCCATAGACCGGCCCGCACCAGATATCGACCGGGCGGAACAGATCAAGCCATTCCTGCGTCGTCTTTTCCTCCAGTTTGATGCGCGTCATGGCGTAGATTTCATCGCGGTAGGTCCACGAATCCGTCTGGTCTTCCAGGTCGAGGAAGAACGGTTCGCCGATCAGTTCGCCGAGCTTTTTCAGGTTGGCCATGGCGATGGTGATATAGCTGTCCTTCGTTTTGAAGACGCCGTAAGGCGCACGAATATAGCTGTGCGCGTGCGGTTCAGCCGAGCGGGTCTGCGGTTTCTTGCCGACGGTGAAGACCGACAGTTCCTGCATCTGGATGGTGGTGATGGCATCGAGCATATTGACCTCGACCTTCTGCCCCTCGCCCGTCCGTTCGCGGTGGAACAGGGCCGCCAGCGCGCCTTCAAAGGCCGTGTAGGCGGTGATGGCGTCGACGAGGTACTGCCCAGCGGGGGATGGCGGCGTGTCCTTCGATCCGGCCGACATCATGGCGCCGGACATGGATTGCAACAGCAGGTCCTGGCCGGGGTAGTTCTTGTAAGGCCCGTCCTCGCCATAGCCCGACATCGACACATAGATCAATTTTGGATTGATGGCCGAAAGCGTCTCATAATCGACGCCGAGCCGAGCCGCCACACCGGGACGGTAATTCTGCAAAAAGACATCGGCCGTCCTGACCAGATCAAGCAACAGGGCCTTGCCCTCCAGGGATTTGAGATCGACAGCCAGAGAGCGCTTGTTGCGGTTCAGCGACAGAAAGGAGACATTGATCTCATTGCCCCAGGCGCCACCGGCGGGCGCGTGACGCTGCCATTCGCCGGTGGTCGGTTCCACCTTGATGACATCCGCGCCCATATCGCCCATGCGCTGCGCCGCGAACGGCCCCGCCATGGCGATGGAGCAATCCAGAACGCGAATACCGCTTAAGATACCCATGTGAAATCAAGTCCTTGTAAGTCTGTTTTAATCCATCACCCAACCGCCGTTGACGTTCAGCGTCTGGCCGGTGATGAAGCCTGTGTCTTCGGAGCTAAGGAAGGCGATGGCGTTGGCGATATCGCCGACATGGCCGCGGCGCTTGATCGCCTGCTGGGCCAGAACATGGCGGTTATACCCTTCGGGATCGGGATTGATAGCCTCGGCGTCCGTCGGGAAAGCGCCGGGCGAGATGGCATTGACCGTCACGCCATAGGGGCCGAATTCCCGCGCCCAGGCATGGGTCAGGCCGATCAGCGCGCCCTTGGAAGCGACATAAGGATAGATGTTCGGCCAGCCGCCGGAGAGTGTGATCGAGGCGATATTGATGATGCGCCCGAAGCCCTTCGCCTTCATGCCTGGCAAGGCTTCCTGCACGGCGACGATACCGGCGTCAACATTGACGCGCTGGACCAACTGGTGATCCTCAACCGTAAAATCCTCGAACGGCCTGGAGGGGTAGATGGCCGCGTTATTGATCACCACATCAAACCCGCCGGTCTCTTCGCGGCGGACACGAATATCAGCGCGGAAGCCTTCAAGATCGGACATATCGGAACGCGTCACCAGCAGACGACCGGTGGCAATGCCGGCCGCCGCTTTGGTCAGAGCCGCGATCTTGGAATCATCATGATCAACGGCCACGACGGTTGCGCCGCGCGCCAGAAAGTTCAGCGTGGTTTGCAGGCCAAGACCACCTGCTGCGCCGGTATAGAGAATGGTTCTGTTCTGCATCCTAGCGCCCTCCGATCGGAAGGAAATTGCCCGATGGCGCGGGGTATTCCTCGGCTGGCTGCATCGCCACGGCTTCGATACGGCTGACAGCGCCGGCCACAGACGCGCTATCGGGCAGGATACGGAAAACACTGTCATAGCGGCGCTCGTCGCCATGCTCCAGCCAGATCAGTTCGCCGCGTTCTTTCGCAAAAGGCTTGCCTAACACATGATTGGAAGACGGCTCGATACCTAAAGCGTAGTGGCCGGCTTGCAGGTTCTGCCACTCGTACATGGCCGGGAACTGCTCTTTCAAAACCTCAACTTCAAAGCCAAAACCAATGTTTTCATTGATTAAAGCAACATTGACCCTGCCCGCCGCATCGGCCTGCATATCATGCTGCCAAACCTGTTCATGGAAGTTCATCTTCGGTTCGGAAAGCGTACGATAGCCGACACCCTGCCTCCGATAAGTATCGGCATGGGCGGCCCAGACCACATCACGGATCGGCGCCACATAACGCGTCCCTTCCGCCAGCACCGGATGGCCGACATTGATATGGTAGCAATACATGTGCGGCGTCCGGTAGAATCCATGATTGATCACGCGGTCATGCAGATGGATTTCATTGGAGCCGACCTTCGCCTCGATGCGCCGGATCAGATGCAGGTCCTCGCCGAAAACCGTCGATTGCCGGACCACGCCCTCGGCCCAAAGCGTGCATTCGTCGCCATCCCAGCTTTCGCCATAACCGGTCAGGCGGGCCGGAATGGTGCCAATGCGGCCATGCAGGGAAGAGGAAACCGTCTTGCGGGCGCTGTAGTGATACTGATCGGCGGAATCGTCATCCATGAAGAGGATATGATCCAACCCGCAGGTCACCATTAGACCGGAGAAGGAGCGAAACCAGCCCAAACCGCCCTCGCCTTCGTACTCGTGCAAACCGGGATGCCTGAAGCCCGAAGGGGAATGCCAGCCAACGGCCCGGCCATTATGTTCGCAATCGGCGATATCCATGGCGCGATCGATCAGAACGGTGAAGCGCAGGCCGGAACCGGTGCGGAATTCCAGCATCCGCACGCCGCGCTCGACACCATCGCCCAGCGTCATCAGACGCACACCGGCGAACTGCGACAGTTGCCCGGCATGCGCCGCCAGGTCGCGGCGTGAATAGGTTTGCTTAAAAAGTTCAGGCATGGGCCGGTTTCAAATCCCTGTACGCGCTTATTTTCTGATGCGCACCAGTCATATACCGATCAACCATGATGTCAATGCATCATCATACATCATATGTGTAATTTCTTTTATTCAATCTATCATATTAAATTTTTCATTTATTTTTCAAAGCACTAATTTAAATCCTTGTTTAAATTCACAGCTTACCATTAGATGCCCTCTATAAAATCTGCTTGACTCGTCATCTCGCGTCCGATGTATTTTGATGTCTAAGATCGCAGTCTGCGCCGTACATATGGAGGAGCGCACATATGGCCGTCACCCGCGCCACCCTGATCGACATTGCCAAACAGGCGGGCGTCTCCACCGCCACAGTGGACCGCGTGCTCAACAAGCGCCCCGGCGTACGTGACCGCACCCGCGACATCGTTTTCCAGACCGCCTCCCGCCTCGGCTATATCGCCCTGCCGGGCGAAGCTACGATCAGCCGGGCGCCGGTGACACTCGATTTCATCCTGCCCAACGGCGCCAACACCTTCATTCGCAACCTGGCGAAATCGCTGGAAGAGATCAGCGCCGATCGCGGCGACATCGAATTGCGCCTGCATTTCACCGAAGGCTTCGATCCCTATGCCCTCGCCGATACCCTGTTGAAACTGTCGGGACAGTCAAAAGCGGTCGGTGTCATCGCGCTCGACCATCCGGTGGTGCGCGAGGCCCTGAGGCAATTGCGCAATTCCGGCGCAATTGTCTTCACCATGATCTCGGATATCTCCAACGTGCCGCGTGAAGGTTATGTCGGAATCGACAACCGCGCCGCCGGCCGCCTGAGCGGTTATCTGCTGGGCCGCCTGCTGCCGAAAGCACCCGCCAAACTGGCCCTGTTCGCCGGCTCATTGTCCTATCGCGGCCATGAGGAGCGTGAGATGGGTTTCCGCCATATCCTGCGCGAATCCTATCCCAATCTCTCGGTCGTCGAACTGCGCGAGGTGCATGACGACGACGAGGCCGCCTACCGCGAGGCGCGCGCCCTGCTCCAGCAATATCCCGATCTGGCGGGCATCTATAATATCGGCGCCGGCAATCGCGGCATCGCACGTGCCCTGGAAGAATCGGGCCGCGACCAGAAAATCGTCTTTATCGGCCATGAACTGACCGACCATACCCGCAAGTTCCTGCTCGCCGGCACCATGGATGCGGTGATCGACCAGAACGCCCATGTCGAGGCCCGTGAAACGATCGATCAACTGGCCCGCACGGTACGCGGAGAAACGGTGAAATCCTATCAGCCGATCCGCGTTCAGGCCATTTTCAAGGAAAATATCCCGGAATGACAGGCATGATCCGCAAAGTCTTCGCCGTCGATATCCATGCCGAAGGCATCGACGCTTACAAGGCCTGGCACAAGGCGGGTGGGCCGCCCGCCGCCGTCACTGCCGCCATTCGTGCCGACGACATCCAGGAACTGGAAATCTACCTGGTCGGTGACCGCATGGTGCTGATCATGGAGCAGGGGCCGGATTTCGACCCGGACGCCAAGGCCAAACGCGATGCCGGCAACCCGGACGTCGCGGCCTGGGATGCCCTGATGCGCACCTTCCAGAAGCCCCTGCCCTTCGGCCCGCAAGGCTCGACCTGGCTGGAAATGGAACGCATCTACTCGCTGATCGAACAGCCCTGACGCCGCATTAAGGTTTTCGCATAAAAACCGTCACTTAACCGCCAAACGACTGTCATCAAACCACCCTATCCGCTGGTTTCATCGGAAACAGCGGGAGCCTTATGGGGATGGTCAGCCGCCGGAAAGTCCTGTTCGCCGCAGGCACGATCGCCGCCGCGCCCGCGCTCGGCGCCTCCGCCCTTCCCGAAACACCGGCGCAGGTCCGCTTCGAGCATGGCGTGGCTTCCGGCGATCCCCTGCCCGATGCCGTTATCCTGTGGACGCGGGTCAGCGGTCTGGAGCGCGGCGCCGATATCGCCTGGCAAATAGCGCAGGACGACAGTTTCGCCAATGTGATCGCCGAAGGCCAGGTCTTCACGGACGCCGGTCGCGACTATACGGTCAAGGTCGATGTCCGCGGCCTGAAACCCGATACCGCCTATGTCTATCGCTTCCTCGCCGGCCCGATAGCCTCACCCACGGGCCGCACCCGCACCCTGCCGCTGGAAACCGACAAGGTAGTGCTGGCGGTCGTCTCGTGCTCCCTGCACCCCAATGGCTATTTCAACGCCTATCGCGCCATCGCCGATCTGGAACACGTCGACGCCGTGGTTCACCTCGGCGACTATATCTATGAATATGGCGCCGGCCTGACCGATTACGGCATGGGCAACGGCCGGATGCTGATGCGTATCCCCGAACCGCCGCATGAGATCGTTTCGCTGAGCGATTACCGGATGCGCCACGCTCAGTACAAGCGCGATGAAGACCTGCAAGCCGCCCATGCCCGCGCCCCGTGGATCTGCGTTTTCGATGATCATGAAATCTGCAACAACCCGTGGCGCGACGGCGCGGAAAACCACCAGCCGAACGAAGGCGACTGGAGCGTGCGCAAGGCGGCGGCGCTGAAAGCCTACAGCGAATGGATGCCGATCCGCGACCCGGAACCCGGACGCTTGCGCGAAGCCATCTATCGCAGCTTCCGTTTCGGCAAACTGGCCGAACTCGTCATGCTCGAAAGCCGCCTGCTGGCGCGCACCAAACAGCTCGATTACGCCGAAGACCTGACCTATATCGACGGCAAGCCGGACAAGGCGGCCTTCCGCGCCAGACTCAATGCGCCCGACCGTGAACTGCTCGGCGCCGAACAGCGCCAATGGCTGCAAACGACCCTCAGCGCTTCAGTGCGCGATGATGTGACCTGGCAGGTGCTGGGCAATCAGATCGTCATGGCGCGGGTCAATGGCCCGGATATCGTCAAACGTCTCGGCCCGGATACGATCGGCGCCCTGCGCGCCGTTGCCCCTGAAAAGCTGCGCACACAACTCGATACCTTCACCGCCCTGTTCGACGGCGCCGATCCCCTGCCCTTCAATCTCGATGCCTGGGACGGCTATCCCGCCGAGCGCGAGCGGCTTTATGCCATGATCAAGACCGCCGGGGCGCGTACCATGGTGGTTTCCGGCGACAGCCACTGCGCCTGGGCCAATCAGTTGCATGATAGTGCCGGTCAGCCGGTCGCCGTCGAGCTGGGCGTCACCGCCATTTCCAGCCCGACACGCTGGCTCGATTCCTGGCTGCCGGACCTGCAACTGGCGGCCACCCTCTCCGATCAGAACGCCGAGGTCCTGGCCGCCGACGACGCCTATAACGGCTTTGTCCGCCTGACCCTGACGCCGGATGAAATGGTGGGTGAATGGATGGCGGTCAGCACCATCACATCACGCAAGTTCACCTGCTTTCCGCAACGAAAATTCTCGGCAAAAGCAGATGACTTGACGTTGAGAGTCGGGATTTAGACAAACCCTTTCAGGCGCGACCCTTCTCCCGACAAGTCAGAAAGATATAGAAAAATTGCGCACCTTTATACCTCCCCATCTTTGATGGGGAGGGGGACCGCACGAACCGCGAAGCGGTGAGATGTGGTGGTGGGGGTTCTTATTTCCCGTCCACCGGCCCTTCATAATTCCACACCACCCGGTCATGCAGGTCCTTGCCGGCGAAGGCTTCGACAACATTCTCGCCGTCTTTCAGATCGACCTCCCAGATGGCGATATGATCGACCACTTTCCGCGCGCCCAAAGCCTCACCATTCAGCAACAGCCGCACCTCATCCATATTGGAATAGACCTTTACCTTCACATGGCGGATGCGCTTATGGATATCGCGCGGACTGGTGATATGGACCATCAGCCTGTCCGACCAGTTGGCCTGATACCAGAAATACGCATCCTTTTTCGTCTGGCGGTCCTCGGTCACCAGCCCCTTGTCATTGATGGCCGGGCGGTCGCCTTCATTACGGCGGAACGAGGGGAAATCGAACGCCACCCAGATGAAATCCGACCACAGATAAGGCCGCGCTTTCAACTCCCGCCAGTTGCCCTCATGATAGAGCGCCTGATACTGCTCCGGATGCCAGAAGGCCTGCGGCACGACCGCTTTCGGCGCATCTTCCTGATGCAGGATACTGGCCCCGGCGCCGTATTCCGACACACCGAAAACGCGTTTCGGATATTTGGCATGGAGCGCATCGGCCCACTTGCCCATATCGGCGAAGGTGTCGCCATACCAGCCGAAATAGCGATTGTAGGAAATGACATCGCTGTGGCTGGCGATGGCGTCATCATCGGCCAGGCAGCAATGGGCGTAGACGGTCGGTCGTGACGGGTCCATGCTTTTGGCCGTGGTCTGCAGGGCGGCCAGAACCGGGTTGGCATCCGGTTCAGTATGGCGGATCTCATTACCCAGCCCCCACAAAGCCACCGATGGATGGTTATAATTTTGCGCGATCAGTTCACGCATCTGCTCGACGGCATTATCCTGAAATGCCTGCCCGGCGCTGATCTCATCGACCAGCGGCACCTCGGTGGTGAGCAATATGCCCATGCGGTCGGCATCGTCATAGACGCGCTGCGGATGCTGCATATGAGCCAGGCGCAGGGCCGTGACGCCCATATCGTCCATGATCCGCATATCCTCGTCGATATCGGCCTCACTGACGGCCGTGCCCTTACCCTTGCGGCCCGGCTGCTGCATATTGGCGCCATAGATGCGGTAAGGCTGGCCATTGAGCAGGAATCCCTTGTCCGGGTCGATTGTCACGGTGCGGATACCCAGCGGCACGATCACGCTGTCGTCCCCTACTTCGACCACTACCTTATAAAGATAGGCATCCTTGCGGCCGGCCCACAGGTGCGGGCGGCTGACGGTCAGCGCCTGTTCGACCGGCTGACCTTGCCCGGCCGCCAACGACACCGCCGATCTGGCGGAAGCGACCGCCTTGCCGTCAGCATCCAGAACACGCGTCTTCACTGTCACTTTCGCCGCCTGCGCGCTGTCGTTCCGGAGCAGGATGCGCGCGGCGATATCGGCCTTTTGCGCGCTGATCGTTTTCGTTGCCACATAAACGCCCGGCCCGCCATGATCCATCAGATCGACATGAACGCTGCCAGTGGTGATAAGGGAGACATTGCGGTAAAGCCCGCCGAAAACGTTGAAATCGCCGGTCAGCGGCGCCACCTGCGGCACGCGCGTATTATCGACCCGCACGGCAATCAGGTTGTCACCGGCCTTCAGGGCATCGGTGATATCGAAACGAAAAGCCGCATAACCGCCTTCGTGATGGCCGACATTTTGGCCATTGACCCAGACATCGGTCACCAGGGCCGCGCCGTCGAATTGCAGGACGTAGCGCCGGCCGGCCACCGGCGTGATCTCCAGTTGACGGCGATACCAGCCCGGCCCGCGATAATAGACGCCTTCCAGCTCACCGCGCGAGGTGTCCCCGCCCTGATTGGCGTCACCGGCATTGAAGGTATGCGGCAAGGTGACCGGTTGCCAGCTATTGGCCAAATTACCAGCATGAAAGTCCGCCGTTTTCGCTTCCGGCACATCGGCCTTAATAAACAGCCAGCCGCTGTTAAGCGAGGTTTGTTCACGCGCCCAGGCCGGTGAGGCAAGAACGAGAGTAAAAGCCAACAACAGATGGACGAGCGTTTTCATGATAGCGTTTCCTGTGTATATACCGCCACCCTATTATGACACCGGTATCATGACAAGCTTAAATTCGTATGATGAATATCAGAAAGGCACCACGGACCGGAAATCCATTGTCTCGCCGCTGGCCGGATGCGGCAGAGACAGGCGCCCGGCGTGGAGCAGCAGGCGTGGACTTAAAGCCTCGATCTCCGGCGGCGCATAGAAGACATCCCCCAGAATCGGATGGCCGATCGCCATCATATGAACGCGCAACTGGTGCGACCGGCCGGTCACCGGCTCCAGTTCGACCCGCGTAATAGCTTGCTCCTCCCCACACTCCAGCACCCGATAGCGCGTCAGCGAGGGCTTGCCGATACCGTGATCGACCATCTGGCGCGGCCGGTTGGGCCAGTCGGTGATCAGGGGCAGATCGACCTCTCCCCCGCCGGTCAGTGCGCCCGCCACCACGGCGACATAACCCTTGCCCACCTGCCGGTCGGCAAAGGCTTTGGACAGCCTGCGATGCGCCTCAGGGCCGCGCGCGAAGACCATCAGTCCGGAGGTGGCCATATCGAGCCGATGCACGGTCAGGGCGTCGGGATAGTCACCTTGCAGGCGGGTGATCAGGCAGTCCTTGTTTTCCGGCAGACGGCCGGGCACGCTCAGCAGACCGGCGGGCTTTTCCGCCACCAGCATATGATCATCGGCATAGAGAACCGTTTCGGATATCGTCGTCACAAATGAAGCCATACCAGCGCGATCAGGGCGGGCAAGGCCTGAATGAGCAGAATCGACTTTTTGACCGTGAAGCCGCCATAAAGTCCGGCCACGATCACGCAGGTCAGGAAAAAGATCTTGATATAGAAGCCGTCATGACCGGCCAATAAGCCCCAGATCAGGCCGGCGGCGAGGAAGCCGTTGTAAAGTCCCTGATTGGCGGCCAGTTTGGCGGAAGCCGCCGCGAATTCCGGCGTCAGGCCGAATATGCGCCGGCCGAGCGGCGTCTGCCACAAGAACATCTCTAAAATCAGGAAGCCAATGTGAAGCGCGGCGATAATTGCGACAATGATATTGGCAATGATGTGCATGACTCGCTCCCTGCTGTTGATAACAGAGTGAGCGCGCACTTGCCAAAGCGCAAGGAAGAAAGCACTCTCGACATTCCGCCAAGGAGCGTCCCCATGACCGACATCTATCATATTCCCCTGAAGCGCATCGACGGCGCGCCGACAACGCTGGAAGCTTTCAAGGGCAAGGTGCTGCTGGCGGTCAATGTGGCGTCGAAATGCGGCCTGACACCGCAATATGAGAGCCTTGAAACGCTTTACCGTGAAAAGCACGGAGACGGGCTGGAAATTCTCGGTTTCCCCGCCAATAATTTCCTCGGACAGGAACCCGGCACGGAAGACGAAATCGCCGCTTTCTGCTCAACTACCTATGACGTCACCTTTCCCCTGTTCGCCAAGATCAGCGTGGTGGGGGCCGACAAGCATCCGCTTTACGAGGTCTTCACCCAGGCGCAACCGGAAACGGTCAGCGTCGGCCCAATGCGTGAACGGCTGGAAAAGTTCGGCATCCCGGTCAGCCCGAAAGGCGAGGTTTTGTGGAATTTCGAGAAGTTCCTGATCGGCAGGAACGGTGAAATCGTCGAACGCTTCGCGCCGGACGTCACCGCCGACGATCCCCGCCTGGTCGCGGCTATCGAACGGGAACTGGCAAAATAATCACCCTACCTGCGGCATATTCGACACGTATGAGAATTATTCGCATTGGCGTTTGACATGCCGTAATGGTCTGCGTAATAGCGCATGAGTGATAATCATTCTCATACGCAGAAATCGGAGCCTCCCCTCATGTCCGCCCCCCGCCGTCTCGCCACGCTGTTCATGGCCACATCGGCCGTCGCCCTCCTGTCCGCCGCTGTCGCCCGCGCCGAAGCACCGGAAGCGCCTGCCCCCGACGGCGAACCGAAGGAAGTCGTGGTTATCGGCAAACGCGTCATCAAGGGGTCTGCCGGCGCCACCGGCCTTGACCTGTCCCTGCGCGAAACGCCGCAATCGGTGACGATCGTGACCGCCGCCCAGATCAAGGACTTCGCCCTTTCGGACGCCAATCAGCTTCTGAACACCATTCCCGGCATCAATGTCGAGGCCGATGAGACCGATCGCACCTATTACAATTCCCGCGGCTTCGATATTCTCAACTTCCAGATGGATGGCGTCGGCCAGCCGCTGGACTGGGGCCTTCAGGTCGGCGCGCTCGACACCGCCCTTTTCGAGCGTATCGACGCCATCCGCGGCGCCACCGGCATGCTGACCGGCACCGGCAATCCGTCCGCCGTCATCAACTATATCCGCAAACGCCCGACCAAGGCCTTTCAGGCCGACGTCACCGCCGGCTACGGCTCATGGAACAATGCGCGCCTGACCGCCGACGTTTCCGGTCCGCTGAATGAAGACGGCACGGTCGCCGGCCGCTTCGTCTATGCCCGCACCGTCGCGGATTCCTATCTCGACTATTACGGCACCGATCGCAGCGTCTATTACGGCGTCCTCTCCTGGGACATCACCCCCAAGCTAAAGGCCACCGCCGGCTATTCGCAGCAGGATAATCTGGCGGACGGCGTAAGCTGGGGCGCCCTGCCGCTGACCTTCACCGACGGCACCCCGATCCATTATCCGGTATCCGCCAGCTCGGCGGCGCCGTGGACCTACTGGAACAGCCACGATCACCAGACCTTCGGCGAACTGTCCTACGCTTTCGACAACGGCTGGACGATCAAGGGCATCTATACGCGCAAGTCCTATGACGAAGACGCCAAGCTGCTCTATCCCTGGGGCAATCCCGATCCGGTGACAGGCCTGTCTGACAGCGATCCGGACAGCCTGGGCGTCTACGGCTATACCGCCCTCTATCCGTCGATCCTCAAGCAGGACATGTTCGATGTTATCGCCAGCGGCGATGTCAGCCTGTTCGGGCGTGAACACCAGGTCGTTTTCGGCGTCAACTCCACCCATTCCTCCACCTATAAATGGGAAGGCGAAGGTGACGCCACCTTTTACCCGGCCATACTAGGCGGAAGCATCACCCCGCCGGCGGAACCGGCCTATGGCGACCTCGTGCTCCAGGAACAGATCAAGACGGATACGACCCGCGCCTACGGCGCCATCCATCTGAATTTCACCGACAAGCTGACCGGCATCGTCGGCTTCAATGCGATCAGCCTGAAAGCCACGGGCACATCATATGGCGTCGATCAGGCGCGTTCGGCGGACAAGATCAGCCCTTATGTCGGCGCCGTTTATGATATCAACACCAACCTGTCGCTGTATGCCAGCTATTCGGACATCTTCAATCCGCAATCGGATTACGATATCAACTACCGCCGCCTCGATCCGGCAACCGGCAAGAGCTATGAAGCCGGCATCAAATCGGAATGGTTCGGCAAGCGCCTGTATGCCACGGCCTCCGTCTTCAAGTCGGAACAATACGGTTTGTCCGACTGGGTGGGCTATTTCCAGAATGAAGATGAGGATGAACCCGGCTATACCACCAATGATGATCTGGTCGGGAAGGCCTACTATGCCGGCATCGACACGTTTGTGGAAGGCTACGAACTGGAAGTCGCCGGCAGGATAACCCCGGACTGGAGCCTCAACGGCGGCTGGACCAGCCTGTCCATCAAGGACCGTGACGGCAATAACGTGCGCACCTACCTACCGCGCGAAACGCTCAAGCTGTCCACCACCTATGCCCTGCCGCAACTGCGCGACCTGAAGCTGGGTGCGGCCTGGCGCTGGCAAAGCGAAGTCTCGACGACCAGCTATGGCTATCCGTTCAGCCAGGACGCCTATTCGGTGGTTGACCTGATGGCCAGCTTCCGCCTGGCCGATCGTATCCGCGCCAACCTGAACATCAAGAACGCCTTCGATCAGAAGTATTTCGGCGGCCTGCAATGGGATCAGGCCTTCTATGCCGCCCCGACCAGCTACATGCTGACGCTCGATTACACGTTCTAAGACCGGAGACAGCGGTGATCGCGGTGCCATTCGCCGGCAGCCTCTTATCCCTGTTGGGGCTGACCGCAATCTTCCTGACCTGGCGGCGCAAGGGGGTGCGTGACGGCCTCTGGCGTTTCGGCCTGCCCGTTGGCTGGGCGCTGCTCTGCCTTGGCCTCGCCGCCTGGATGGCCAGCACCAATCCCGATCAGGGGCTGGCGCTGGGTTCGGTTCTGATCATGATGCTGGCCTGCGCGATCCTTGCCTGGCAAGGGCTGCGACTGGCCGGCAAACCGACAAAAATACAAATCGAACGTGAAAGCGCTGCCGATACGGTCGCGCTCGGCAAGGGCTATTGGGGCCGCTTCACCATCCGCCTGCTCGGCAGCCTGATCATCGTTCCTGTTGTCAGTGTGATGCTGGGAATTCTCTGGCAGGCCTATATGCCGGTCAGTGCGGCGGATCGTCTGGTCGGCGCCGCCATCGCCGCCATTTTCATCATGGGCGCCGCCCTTACCTGGCAATTGGCCAGCCGCCGCCCCTATCGCACCTTCGGCGTCCTGACCGGCGTCAGCGCGATCACCGCCGCCCTCGTCTACCTGCCGCTGGCCATGGGAGCCTGACCGTGAGCAAATCCCGCACCATCTGGCCGAAGATGTCCGCCGCCTTCGTGGCTCAAAACCTGACCGGCCACAAGATACTCGGCCTGGCCACCGCCGCCGTGCTTTACCTGATCTGCCTGTCCGGCACGGCGACCGTCTTCTATATCGACATGGAACGCTGGGAGACGGCCAACCGTCCGGAAGTGACCGAATTCCGCCCGGAGATCGTGGCGGCAGCGATTGGCGATGCCCGCAGTCACCTGACGAAGGACGTCACCTCGATCAATGTCTTCACGCCGACAAAAGATTATCCGCGCCTCAATGTCCAGGTCGGTGAAGAGACGCGCGTCTATGACTCCCAGGGTCATTATGCCGGGCGGGGCGAGCATCCCGCCACCGAAGCCCTGACCGAACTGCACTATTACCTGCATCTGCCTTCCAGCTTCGGCATGATCGTGGTCAGCATCGGCGGTGTCGCCATGCTGGCCCTGATCCTGGGCGGACTGCTGGCCCATCCGCGCATCCTCAAGGACGCCTTCCTGTGGCGGCTCAACGGCACGCCGCGCACCAACCGCGCCGACCTGCATAACCGCATCGGCGTCTGGGCCTCCCCCTTCCATATCATTATCGCCCTGACCGGCGCGGTAATCGGCCTGTCGCAGATATTTCTGTTCGTCTCGGCCATGACTTTTAACAAGGGCGACATCACGGCCGCCTTCGCCCCGCTCTATCCCGATATCACCGCCAAGACCCATGACGGCCAGATGTCGGGCGACGCCATCATCAAGGCCCTGACCACGCTCAGGCGCGAACATTCGGATGCCCACCCCAATTATATCGGCCTCAATAATGCCGGCACCGATCACGAATCCCTGAGCGTTTCCGCCGAGATCGACGACCGGCTGGTCTATGGCGATAACTGGGAGTTCGACGGCAAGGGCAATATGGCCGGCACCCTGCATATTTCCGACGGCGCCGCCGGCCAACAGGTCTTCGCCAGCCTCTACCGCCTGCATTTCGGCAATTTCGGCGGAATCTGGGTCCGTTGGGCCTACGTCCTTCTCGGCGCGGGGCTTTGCCTGATCTGCACCACCGGCATGGATATCTGGCTATTGAAATCGGCGCAGAAGGGCCGGCCCTATCCCCGTTTGCACAAGCTCTGGACCGCCTTCGTCTGGGGCGCCCCGACCGCCCTGGCCCTGGCGACCCTAACGACTCTGACAATCGCGGCGCCTTTCATACCGGTCTTCTGGGGTCTGACGACAGTGTTTTCCCTTGCCGGGTTGCTGGTTGCCTCACAATCCTTTTTGTCGAGAATCGGCCGTTATGTCTTCGCCGGCTCGCTGCTGGCGCTGGTGACGGGGCATATGCTTCGCTTCGGCGCGGCCTCCTTTTCGCAAACCGCGCTGGGGCTTAACCTGACACTCGTCATACTGGCGGCGATCACCGCCGGCCTGACCTGGTGGCAGGCCAAAAAAGCGTCATCAAGCTTATGACTTCATTATAGTTTACCCGCCGGTCCGGCATTTAGACCCGATGAATTTCGCCTTATCCCTGATTAGACATTCAATCATGGGAGGTTTTAATGGGTAAAGGTATTCTGTTGTGGCTGCTGGGGGTGCCGATCCCCGTCATCATCATTCTCGCCCTTTTATTCCGCTGATCGGGGAATATAAAATGGCGCTTCCTGATCCTCTTACCCCAACCGATGGCCCTAATCTTGAATCGTCAAAATCCGGCATCCATTGGCCGGCGATTCTGGGCGGCGCGGCGGCGGCGGCTTCGATTTCCACCATATTGCTGCCCTTAGGCTCCGCACTCGGCTTTGCCTCGACCTCGGCTTATAATCCCGGCGAAAGCCTGGTCACCTTCACCGCCGGCATGGCTATCTGGCTCATCATCATGCAATGGGCCTCATCCGGCGTCGGCGGCTACATCGCCGGACGGCTGCGCGTCAAATGGGCCGATGCCCATAGCGATGAGGTCTTCTTCCGCGACACGGCGCACGGCTTCCTGGCCTGGGCGGTCGCTACCCTGTTCACCTTCGCCTTTGCCGCCTGCGTGGCCATGGGCGCGGTCAATGCCGGTGTCCAGGCGGGTGCCACGGTTGCTTCGGGCGCGGCTGCCGGCGCGGCGGGTAATGCCGACGACCTCGGCTATTATACCGACACCCTCTATCGCACCACGCCCCCCGCAACGGCCGTAACCGCCGCCGATGTCAGTGCGGAAACGACGCGCATCCTGGCCAATGGCGCCAGAACCGGCGTCATTCCGCCCGCCGACCACACCTATCTGGCCGCGCAGGTGGCCGCCCGCACCGGTCTGTCCCAGGCCGAGGCGGAAGCCCGCGTCAATACCACCCTGGCCCAGGTCGACGCGGCAAAAGCAAAGGCGGTCAAGGCCGCCGAGGACGCCCGCAAGGCCATGGTCGCCTTCCACACGGCGCTGTGCATTTCCCTGCTCGTCGGCGCCTTTATCGCCTCCGTCGCGGCGGCGCTTGGCGGCAAACTGCGCGATAACTACTAAAGTCACCACCTGCGTAATTAAGGCCGGGTTCGGATGGAGACATCTGGCCCGGCTTTTTTGTTGATCGGAAACAAACTATGGAATAGGTATGATGTATTATATATAAATAACAGGAAACGCTCTGATGCCCAAGCTTAACCGACGCCACTTCCTCGCCGCAACCGGACTGGCGGCGGCAGCCACGCAGGCATCGGATGTCATGGCTGCGACCTCCGTCTTTGGCGTCACCGACCTTCGCGCCGAACAGACGACCGAACTGCTGGGTACGCAGGTCCGCGCGCCGCGTCTGTCCTGGCGGCTGACCGGCCCGGAACGAAACCTGATGCAGACCAGTTACCGCATCCGCGCCGCATCATCTCCAGATACGACCAGAGCCAACCTGTGGGATTCCGGCGTCATCACCACCAGCGACTGTTTCGATATCACCTATGCCGGCGCGGCGTTGAAATCGATGCAACGCGTCTGGTGGTCGGTCGAGATTACCGACAACAAAGGCCGCACGGCGACTTCGGCCGCCACCTGGTTTGAAACCGGCCTGTTCGACCCCACCGACTGGAAAGCGCAGTGGATCATCGCCGAGGACGACCTGGCCGCCGGCGACCGCGCCGCCGCCCTGCAATGGATCTGGTCCCCACGCGCGCTCGATGACCGGCTGCACGCCTTCCGGCTCGATTTCGATGCGCCCGCCACGCTGGTTTCCGCCGAGGTGCTGGTAGCGGGCAAGGACTGGATTCGCGGCGTCTGGGCCAATGGCCAAACCCTGCCCCTGCCTGATCAGCCCGTCCCCAACTGGGGCACGCTTGTGCCGGTGCCCGCCAAACTCAAACCAGGCCGAAACAGCGTCTGTGTATTGGTTCAGGCCGAAACCACCGGCTTTTTCCCGGTCGATGGCGGCGCTTTTGCCGCGTTGATCCGGCTGCGCCTTTCCAATGGCACGATCGAACGCTTCGTCAGCGGCCCGGACTGGAAAGTGCAACCCTTGCCTCCCGAAGGCTGGCATTCCGCCGATTTTGACGCCAGCGGCTGGGCCTATGCGCAACCATCCGGCTCCGATGCGCAAAACGATCCCCGTCCCGCCGAACCCGCCCTGTTACTGCGCACCGGCTTCACGCCCAGGGGCAAGGTCATCAATGCCCGCCTTTACGCCACGGCGCTTGGCGCCTACGAGGCCCGTCTGAACGGCGAGCGCGTATCCCCGGCCCGCCTGTCGCCCGAAATCAGCGTGGCGCGTGACCACATCTTTTACCAGACCTTCGATGTCACGCCACTGATCAGGGATGGCGAAAACGCCTTCGGCGTCACGGTCGGCGATGGCTGGTACGCCGGCGCCTTCGGCTGGCGGCTGGAGCGTTACGGCTTCGGCCCCGCCCCGCGCCGCCTGCTGGCGCAACTCAGGCTCGACTATGCCGACGGCACATCTGAATGGATCGTTACCGACGACAACTGGCGCATCGGCCCATCCCCCATCATCACCTCGGAAATCTATAACGGCGAAGTGTACGACGCCCGCCTGGAAACACCTGGCTGGGATAGGCCCGGTTTCAAGGACGCGGGCTGGTCCGCCGTCAAAATCGGTGAAACGCCTAAAACCCGCATTATCGCCCAGACCAGCCCGCTGCTCGTGCCGGTCGGCAAACGCCGCGCCGTGAAGATCACCCAGCCCAAACCGGGCATTTATGTCTTTGATTTCGGCCAGAACTTCGCCGGTTGGGCACGCCTGACCGCCAAGGGCACATCCGGCCAGACCATCACATTGAAATTCGCCGAATACCTCAAGGCGGATGGCGAGGTCGATCAGGCCAACCTGCGCATGGCCAAATGCCAGGATCACTACACCCTGCGCGGCGATGCCGGCGGCGAAACCTATGAGCCAAACTTCACCTATCACGGCTTCCGCTATGTGCAGGTCGAGAACTATCCCGGCGTGCCTAAAGCCGCCGATATAGAGGGCATTGTCGTCTCCTCGGCCTGCAAGGTGACCGGCGACATGAAGTTTGAGTCCGCGCTGGTCCAGCAGTTCTGGAACAACGCCATGTGGAGCCAGCGCTCCAACTTCTTCGCCGTGCCGACCGATTGCCCGCAACGCGACGAGCGCATGGGCTGGATGGGCGATATCCAGGTCTTTCTCGACGCGGCCGCCTTCAATATGGAGATCGATCCGTTTATCCGCCGCTTCCTCACCGAAGCCCGCGCCGCCCAGACGCGTGAAGGCAGCTACCCGATCGTCGTGCCCCAGCCCCTGTCTTTCCCCGATGTTGCCACGGCAGGCTGGTCGGAGGCCAGCATAATACTGCCATGGACGTTATGGAAACGCTACGGCGATACAGCGGTGGTCAACGAGAACTGGGACGCCATGACGGCCTGGATGGACTATCTGCTCAGGCGCAATCCGGATTATATCTGGCGCCATGAACGCGGCCTCGATCTCGGCGACTGGCTGTCGGTCGATGCCGTCAGGCCGGACGATGAAACCACGCCGCGCATGCTTTGCGCCACCGCCTACTGGGCCTATTGCGCCGACCTGATGACCGATATGGCGGAAGCCACCGGCCGCGCCGGTCCGGCCGCCCGGTACCGCGACCTGCGCACTCAAATCGGCATGGCTTACACAAAAGAATTCATCGATGCCAATGGCAAGGCCGGCAACGGCAGCCAGACCTCCCAGGTGCTGTCGCTCTATTTCAACCTCGTGCCCGCCGATCGCATCGCCGGCGCTTCCAAAGTGCTGGCCGACGAGATCAGGGGCCGCGGCATGAAGCTTTCCACCGGCTTCCTCGGTACGCCTTACCTGCTCGACGCCCTGGCCGACACAGGGCAGATGGACGTCGTTTCCGGCCTTCTGCTGCAAACGGAAAAGCCATCATGGGGCTATATGCCGCTCAAGGGCGCCACCACCATGTGGGAACGTTGGGACGGCGATACCGGCGACCTGGCGATGAACAGTTACAACCACTATGCCTATGGCGCGGTCTGCGGCTTCATGTATCGCCGCCTGGCCGGCCTGGCGCCCGCCACGCCCGGCTTCCGCCGCATGAAGGTCGAACCGGTCTATCTGCCGAAAGCCGGCATGGTCAGCGCCACCTATGACTCATGCCTGGGCCGGATGGCGGGCCGCTGCGAAGGCGATGCGCATGGCCTGACACATTATGACCTGACCGTGCCCCCCAATGCGATAGCCGAGGTCACGCTCCCCGAGGGCACCTGGCGCGAAGGCGGCAAGATACTGGACGCCCACACCGATATCCGGAACCTGCGCCGCGACAGCGGCAAGGTACATTTCGAGATCGGATCAGGCCATTACCGCTTTAGCCGATAATCAGGTTTTGAATATAGGGAGAAAATTGTGGGCACGGACGCACGTTTTCCATATTAAGCATTGTAATAATTTAACTTATACCGGCGTTATTTTTTTAAGACCCCACTCATGACCCCAATCTAAAAAATATGCTCACGGTTCGAATCCGCGCCGGATTTATTCGTTAGATATCAACGGGCATAAAGAGATTTTGCTACCATCATGCAGTGCCGGCCAAACCGTTACCATAAGTCTCTATTTTTTATATCATTTAAGAGACTTATCCTTTCAAATTTGCCAGGTATGTTTGGATCAAGCTTTAGTTGAAATTGCATGTAAAAAAAGCCTCTGTCGTCTGCTTCCGGAAAGTGGAAGCGCCGGACAAAACGGAATGGCGCCCCAACGCTTCATAGCAAAATTGACCGTCGTAAAGCTCACGAACAGTTTGGTGATCCGCATTGGTTACAAATATGATCGCCCCTCTCTGCTTCGCCCTGACAAGAGCATCGCGAAGTCGAATCTGATCCGACCACTTAAAGATATTTTCGTTGTACTTTACGAACCCATTTAAGTTGTGTTTAACTGTGTATGGTGGGTCAACAAATACAAAATCGTCTTCACCAGCCTCATCGATGACGCTTTCAAAATCACAACAGCGAATAGAAGCGTTCTTAAGAATATTGGAAATAGACTGAAAATCATCCGTACTCATCAAAACTTTTTCTTTAGTTCCGATGGGTACATTAAATTTTCCATTCAAATTCACACGGAAAAGTCCATTCCAACATGTCCTGTTTAGGTATAGAAAGTTCGATGCACCTTCAATTCCATCAGAAATTTCGCGTTCTCTAACTTCATAATAGTATGATTTCGAATGACACTGTTGATGCACCACCATAAGGTCATGCAGATCGTTGGGACAGTCTCTAACCTGCTTATAGAGATTGATCAGTCCCTCATTTAGATCACTTAATATCGCTTCATGAGGCTCTAAGTGAAAGAAAACTGCAGCGCTACCAAGGAAAGGCTCGATATACCGCCGGTAGGATATCGGCGCAGAAAATCGCTCACTGCTTATCAGCCAGCGCTTTCCACCCGCCCACTTCAAAATCGGTACTACCACTAATTTTCACCTTCTAGTTTAGGCATAAGCTCTGCTCTAAGCCAGTCTAAGAATTCTAACTCATCATCCGAATAGGTTCTCAAACTATTCTTTTGCGTAGCAATTCTTCTAAGCTCGTTATAACGCGCCAGCCAGCTTAAATAGTATTTTTTACCGCCTTTTTCATCGGGCATTTGCAAATTAAATAGCGGCGCAAAATAATCCCAGTTATTCTTCTGCTTAATGACTTCTTCCAAATCGGCGACGTCGATATATGCCTCTCTAGGTTGACGTTGATCTGGGCTAATTTCTTGTTGTTTTCGATACGCCGCATCCTTGATTTTGCGACTTTCAATGCCAATTTCCCAATATGCCGGATCACCTGAAGGCAACGTTCGGGAGCCATGAACGGATTTCAATGTGCCTACAACCTGTGTGACTAGAAGTTCGGACAGATTATTCACGAAATGTACGGCCTCATCGACTCGAACGGAGTCGCGTTTAATTAACCACTCTAAGAATTCGGGCGGGCCAAAATCCGCTTTCTCACTGTTTATAATTTGGAGAAGGTTGTAAAAATATTCTTTTACCCCCCCTTCACCAAATTTACGCGAGAATTTATCCGCAATTTCATCGTCCATTGCCTTTTCAATGAAACTCAAAACTGGTGCGGCAAGTTCTACTACTAAACTGCCGAATTTCCTGTCATTTAAAGCATGAAAATCGACTGCCCCCTTATGCGTTAAATAGCGGACGATTTCTGCAACAAGCATAAGATGGGCGCGTATGCCCGGATTTGTACAAATGTATCCGGCACGCCCCAGTTCCCACCTGTCTGGATTTGAACTTCGTATTGCTTCAAAATAGAGATTTAACACATTCTTAGCGCGTATAATCGTCGCATCGTCAGTTCCAGCACTCAACGGGCCTGGCACCCGGTTTTTTCCAACCGCCCGCCCTACCAGCGTTGACCGGCTGATCCCTGACACGGCTTCCGAGATGGTAAGGTGCTGGCCTAGTTCTTGCGACACCCCATTGACCACAAATTTTCGATAGAGTGGGCTGGTCTTGTCTGTGTTTAATGTCCTAACAATTGACGAGCCAAGAGCAGACAAGGCGGTCTTGGGGTCGCTGTCGCCCATACGAATGTCTGCCAAGAGACTGACTAACAATCCTTTAGGAACGCTTTTTTGTTTGTGATTGATATTTATGAACAGGTCCGCCTCTTTGTGCGTGTCCATTCCGTCAAATGCAAGCACAAATAAGCTTTCGTCTAAGTACTTCTCTTCAAGGCCAGAGTATCCATATAGCCGATGCTGACCATCTATAACCCACGCTGATCTATAAACTGATGGAAGGGTTATCCAGCCAAATTTTACGTTATCATTCGTATTTTCTTTGTTACTCAAAGGCTCGAATTTCGGCGAATTAACGAAATTCAATAGAATGTTCGTGGGGAAGAACCCACCCGCCACTACAAACTCACCGATGTCCTTTATGCGCTTTGAGGATACCATGCGTTGATATGCCGGTTTCCCATCCGGGTGGTTTAGCGCCTGATGATTCACGAATGCCAGTTTTAGAAGCGCTCTCGGCGTTGCCACAAAACTGTAAAATAGCTCGCCGCCAATCTTACCTTTTATCGCGGGAATTTTTACCTCAGTCATACCAGGGACTTTTTGCCCCTTCAAAAACTCACCAAGGATCTGATACCTGCCTGCAGTCCCCATGTGCCGAATAAATGCCTCAAAATAGTGAAGCTCGTTTTCGGTGACTATGTATATACGGCCTTCCTCAGCCCTTTTTACGTCGCTTTCCGACCAGATAATGTTATTTGTAATGTACAACCATATTATTTTGGGCTTTGGTTTCCCATCATATAAAGAATAAATACTATTTCTAATATAACTTTGAAGAAAAATTGTTTCCTTAATATCCTTATCTAAGGATTTTCTTCCACGGCTTTCCTTTGATTTACATTCAGATATAATTACAGTTTCTTCGTCTGCCGCATAGACGTCTATTTGCTTCCGCCCGACGCCGCCCGCATTGTACAGAAATTCGATATTGAACCTGCCGCCATTCAGTGTGCCGTAGCCCATTCCCTTGAAAAGACACCATGCCCGATCTTCCAAGAGAACATCATGCGCCTTAGGCCGGCTCATAGTGACAGCCTTCTTCTTTACTTTAAACGTAGACCAGCCCTCGGCCGCCATCTCTCCCACATCCGCAGGATGAAAGTCCTTCAGTATGGTAGGGGAACGTCGCCGCTTAAACTCGGCACGCAGCGCAACCTCATCGACCAACAATGGACTCAATGATACCGGTGATCTCAGGTCCTCAATATCAGCACCAAGGTCTTCCAATTCCCCATCCATCAAGTGATGCCCCTCTGGCGATTCTAAAATAAAAGAAGACTACACTTTTAAGTCGAGCGTGCAACGTGCGTTGCATATCAAAGAAATTAGGTATCCTGCCAACCGTTCGGATTGGCCCGATAGATTGGTTGAAGTTTCCCCGTTTTATCGACGTAACCGACAACCAAATCACTACATGAATATGTATCAGTTAATTTCAGCAAGGTTGGCTTCATATAGTCTAGCTCATCAGGCCCCATAGAATTTAACTCGTCGGCATCGATAATCAATATCAAGCCAAATCCTTTTATTGCACCTTCCCTTATTTGAGTTTCTGCCAAAGTAAGGCTGTGCACGATTTTACTATTTCTTGAAATTCGATTAACATTACCAATACTTATATATTCATATCCAAAAATCCCACTAGATCTTTGCACTAAAAAATCTGGGAACCCATCGCATCGTGCGACATTCGAGAAAGTTTCACGGAGCCATGCTCCAACAACAAAATCAATTTCCGGTTTATATTTGCTGTCTATAAAGTGAGATTGATTTATGTCGCTTCTAAAATACTTTAACTCATCAACTAAATTCGCCCTAGAAGATATGCGCGCGACCTCTTTTAATTCATTAACCGCCTCATCTGACACCTCTATTTTTGTGTATTTTTTTGAATTTTCTAAAAATTGAACCGCTGAATACATCCAAAATACTTCAACATCTCCTTCTCGATAAATCTCACGGCATAGCTCAGACCGAGGACCTATAGTTTTACCTTTCTCTTTCCACCACCAATCCTCCTTGCGATCAGATGTCACAAACAAGACGTACTTTTTATTCTGACTTTTTGCATGGGAGATAAGTTGCCTCCATAATATCAGATCGCCAAATTTTCTCGGATATAGAAGCCCATCGTGGTAGAATGTGGCCTCTTTTGGATTTTTGTCTTTGTCGGCATCTGCAAATCCTGGACCGATATTATTATCATAACGCGCCTGCCCGCCATCTGTAAGAGCGTCTAATTCGACTTGCGTTGCTGGCGCAGGACCAACCTTTCCCTCCAGCAGTTCATCGAGTTTGTCGCGAATAGGGTCAGTGATTGCGATGTCAAGCTGAGCTTCATGAACGGCATCAATCGCCTCCACCAGCTTCTGACTCACATTCTGCAGATCTTGAAGCAACGGGCCGGCATCAATTCCAAGACCACGCCTCTCTATTTGAAGCTTGATAACCTTATCTTGTACACTCCCGAAAAGAGCATTCGCATCCGAGAGCGTCTCTTCAGTCGCCTTCCGTTCACTAGATATAACCGTCAATCGACGTCGTTGGTATTCCAATGCAACTTGGTAAGGCACCCACAGGCGGTCTTTCAGCTTCTCAAGCACCGATATTAGTTCATCTTTTGCTGAAGCCGGAAGGCGGTAGAGATCGAGCAAGACATTGGTGTCCAAAACAATTAGACCCTCTTGCCATAGATGATCGTATGCAGCTTCAGCAGGAGCGTAATAGCCAATAAACTCGCTCTTCATTTGTCCCCACCTCGCTTGCGAAAATGCTGGCCAGCGCTTCACCCGTTTAAAGTGAAACATCATCTTTCTAACGTTACAATGTCAAGTTATCAAATACTTGCTGTTGCTGGGGCTATGGTTCCAACGCGCTCTCACAAATTTCGGTGATCATTACTTGCAGTCCTTTGACGCGCTCCACCAGCCACGCGAGTTCCTCATCTGAGATCGCATATTCAGGTGAATAGCGCGCCTCTACGTAGGCGCGTTGTAGACGGGCAAATGCCCGCTTAGCAAAGCGTGTGTTACGCGGCCAGATATCTTTCAGCCGAGGATCAAGGCTTTCGGCTTGCGACCTGAGCACATTTATCCGATGAGATTTCGGGCTATAAAGCGTCAGCACCAGTAGCACGCAATGGTAGAGCTTTTCGACCGTTTGATGCAGATCGAACGCCGCATTTTTGTTAAACCCACGTTCGACTGCGACTTGAGCCAACTGAAATCGTTCAATCGCGCTACCAAACCAGTTATCAAAATGCGCCCTCGCCTCGGCACGTATTTCTTCCGGCGCGAGGGCTTTAGCCTTGGCCAGTGGATGACCGACCGCCTCGTAAAGCATAACGCCATCACGAGCGATATCGGAGAAAAACGGACGCCCCCGCGCCAGTTGATCGTTCACTTCGTCGTAGCTGTGAACGATGAAATTGACCGGCGTGCGCAGGCGTTTTGTCACCGTCAGGTCCAGGATAAACCGTTCATCGGCCTTATCCCAGTATTCATGCAGATCGGTGAAAGCCTGATCGTTGACCACCACCAACAGATCATAGTCCGATCGATAACCACTGAGCCGGTCCTCAACCCAGTCACCCCTGGCATACGAACCGAATAGGATAACCTTCAGTATCCGGCCTGACTTTTTGTGCGTCGAAACCTTCTGAACAGTCACTTTCTCGAACTCATCAAACAGGACTTTCAGCACCCGCGTAAGCTCGCGGCGCTTGGCATCCGGCAGGTGTGTAAGATCAGATATCGACATGAAAAATCCGGAAAATCGGGAATCAACCTAGCACCGCAGGCGGGCTGCCGCTACCGTAATGCGTTCCACCCCATATGCAAAATCATCAGCAAGCGGCCCTGCTTTTCGGAGTGGCAGGCCCGGATTGCGCTCGGAATTGTACGCTTCCCTGCAAGGTTTCAGGCCAGAACCTTAGCCTTGTGGAGAGGCTGGTTCCGGCCTGAAACGGGCCTGCATTACACTATGCCCTTCGGAACTGAAGACCTGAAGCTCGATTTTTCCTCTGTGATGACATCGTAGTTGGGCGCACGTGAAGGTGTCTTTGTGAAGATAACCGGTAAGGCAAGATGAAACAGTGGCGCCATTTCACTGCGTTCTGTCGCCAAGGCCTTGTCTGCACATCGTTTTTAAAGCTTCCCGATGGCACCATCGCCCCAGAACATAGCGCCATACTGGCACCAAACCCGCATAATCCGCTGAAATGGATGGAAAATCCGCGTTCGAGCATGGTGCCTGCCTTCGAAAAAAACTGAGCGTCAGACGGTGAAAGCTATCCGGGTCGCACTTCCGGCTTTGGTGGCGGGGGAGTTGGAAATGCCGGGTAAACACGGCCCCTGTGGCCTTTAGCGCAAGCACCTGGACATACGCCACAGGCTCCCCCACCATAAAGAAGCCGAACCGCCCCAACCGGGCCGGTCAGGATGAGTACAGGATAGAGCCGGCACGTGCAATCGGATAGCCCAATTCTCAGTGTCGGAGTCATGTCCTGGCCATGAAAGCCGCGATCCTGCGCCGGGCGGTTGCCAGATGACTTTCGACCGAGCTTATCGACGTGCCGGTCCGGGCAGCGATTTCCCGAACCGAGAATCCATCCAGCCGACGCAACGTGACAGTTCTTCGGCACTTGGGTGGCAGGCTATCGATGAAGGTCATCAGCCTTGTCAGTTCCTGCCGGTCCGCCAGAGACTGCGCCGCGTCCGGCGTCAGGTCGGCGAAGCGCATATCCTCGAAGTCAGGCAACGGGCTGACAGACCGCCTCTGTTCCAGCGCCCGTAAGGCCCGGTTATGTACGGCCCGGATAAGGTAGCTTCGGGGACTGCCGATGGTTCGCCAGCGCCCGGTCCTGACGATCTCCAGCAAAACATCCTGAACCACATCCTGCGCTATGTTCCTCTCCCGGAGGATATGACGAACGCGGGCTTTCAGGATACGCTCACAAGGCCGGACATGGATGGCGTACCAGCGGTCAAACTCGCGGGAAGTGTTCATGATGCACCTCCCCCGTTATATCCCTGAAAGAACCACGCCGGCGGAATATCGAGTTGAGCGCTCAATACAACAATTAGTCTGAGACGGGTGATCGTTCGGCCGCGTTCATAGTCAAGGAGGCGTTTTGACGTGATACCAAGACGGCGGGCCAGTTGGCTGACGGTCAGGCCGCGCAATCGGCGGGCCTCGACAATCTTGCCACCGATAAAGTGGTCGAGAGCGTGAATGCGTTTACGCATCGGGCATTCCCTCCACAAAATAGTCCAGACCTACATCGAGTATGGCGAGGATGGGGAGGAACAGGTCCATTTTGAGCACCGCATTCGATGTTTCTATGTTGCTTATTCGGGTAGGCCTGACACCCAGCCGGCACGCCAATTCTGCCTGTGTCAGGCCCAATGCCTGACGTCGCGCCCGCAGTCGGCGGGCAATGTGCCGGTTCCTCGGATGGTCGGCCCTGGCAAGGCCTTTGAAGCCCGATATTAGGTTTTTAGAATAATCATCAGTCATGTTGCCGTCTCCGCAGACCGTCGGCGCACCCACGCCGTGTCTGCATTCTCTGTTGATGGGAAGACGGGAAACCACGCAGGCATCAGCCAGCCCCTACGCGTATGCGTAGGTGACACAGATCATTCCGCCAGATCCGGGCAAAGCTCCACCGCATCGTGAATGCAGAGCGCACACACAGGGTCAGGGATCAAAGCGCAGTCATAGCGGGAGGCCTGTCGTTCTGGACGACAGGTAAACCAGCTTACCTTACGGGGTTTCCACGCCCCAAAGCCGCATGAGGCAGCTTCAGGTTCAGCATTACACAAAAAGCCGGCAAAAGCCAGTGAGCGGTTTTCTTGTCATCACGGGCAAACACTGCAATCCTATCCGCAAACTGTAAAAGGAGAGGATCGTGTTTGAAACTGGTAAATTTTATAACATCCGCATGATCGAAGGCAACCTTGAGATTACCTACGGGTCAATGGAGGCGATAAAGGTTGAGATGCCTTTAGTTCAATTCAAACATGACGGGGAAGGTACTTTCATTGTGAATACGCATTCCGCAAATTTTGTGCGCGCCAAAGAGCTTAACGAGCCTGTCGGTTACGCTTCAATAGATGAAATCGTTGATCCGGAGTTTCTCGCTGAGATTATGAACCGAGATAAACAACAATAAATGAAACCGTTTATGCAGCTATCGAACGAGGGCGTAGGTACTGCGACGTAAAGGTCATAACGCATATTTTGCCAATGAGACACAATCCGTTCATCACTGAAAAGGATGACGGAAAATGGAACACCTCGAAAAGCTATCCTATCGCATTAATGAGGCTGTCAGGGTCAGCGGCCTGGGCCGTACATTTTTGTACGAAAAGATTGCAACAGGCGAACTCAAAGCGATCAAGATCGGAGGGCGGCGGCTGATTATGAGGACCGATTTGGTTGAATTTCTAAGATCATCGGCCCGATAAATACGCCCAATTTGTTTCCTGAGCGGAGTCCTGAGCTTTTTGTGTGGAGCGCACATTAAACCGCTTGCCAAGGCCAAATGTTCGCCATACGTTCCAAGATTCAAAAAGGGAGAGAATAGTGTCCATATCGACGGCCCGCAGTTATGTTGTTCGCGTTCAAAATGATATCGCTGACCTTCGCAACAAAGACGCGCAGGAAGCAAAAAAAGAGGCCGATTTAACCCAAAAGATGGCCAGAGCGACGGCGGACGCCCGGACGACCAAAAGCGTTTCGACTATGACCTCGAAATTACGGGATGCCGAGCGGGCCGCCAACGATATCACCACCGTACAGAAAAAGCGAGCGGACCTGGCTAAAAGACTGGCCGGGAAACAGAGCGATCTGAACCGCTATCAGACAGACCTCAGCCGCGAGGAAGAGCGGGAACGTAAACGAATTGCGGCGGAAGAAAAAAAGCTGCACGACCAGCGTGACCGTCAGATCAAAGATATGGAAAGAAAAATCCGCGAACAATCAACAGCATTCCACGCGCCATCACGAATAGCGACTTCGGAGTCCGATGAGACCTACGACGTATTCGTCAGCCACGCTTCCGAAGATAAAGATAGCTTCGTGCGCCCCCTGGCGGAAAAACTGGCCGAGGCAAACATCAAAGTCTGGTACGATGAGTTTTCCTTGAAATGGGGCGACGGCCTGCGTCGCAATATCGATAAGGGCCTTGCTCGTTCAAGTTTCGGTATTGTTGTACTGTCGGAAAGTTTTTTCAAAAAGGAATGGCCTCAGAAAGAACTGGATGGCCTTGTTCAATTAGAAATGGCGGGAAAGTCCAGAATTTTGCCAATCTGGCATAAAATATCCAAAGACGAAGTGGCCGCTCAGAGTCCCACCCTGGCCGATAAGGTAGCTCTTAATACGGCGATTATGACTACGGATGAAATTGTCGCCGAGCTTGTCGCACTATGTGCGAAAAAATAGCTCGCGCCACGTCGCACCGAGTATTGGAAGTCAGCCGCCGGTTCGGTTATCACGACTGAACGGGAGAATTTCGGCCCCGTCCCGCAGGTGGTCGAGATAATTTGACCACCACTGGGCCATGCGGACACGTTCGTCCCAATGTGTGCCTCGGTGATATATCGCTCTGATCCTGTCGTTCCCTTTATGAGCGAGAGCACGCTCAATAGCGTCAGACGACCACAGGCCGCACTCATTCAGCAATGTGCTGGCGGTGCTGCGAAAGCCATGTGCCGTCATCTCGTCACCAGTGTACCCCAAACGCCGAAGTGCAACATTGACCGTGTTTTCACTCATTGGCCTGAGGCCAGTCCGTATCGACGGAAAAACGTACTTGCTGTGCCCTGAAAGGGCTTGGGCCTCGTGCAAAATCTCTAATGTCTGCCGGGACAGCGGAACAACATGCTCGTTTCTCATTTTCATTTTCTCGGCCGGAATACGCCATACCTTCGCGTCAAAGTCCAACTCCGCCCATTCCATGTGCCTCAACTCTCCTGGCCGGACGAAGAGGTGCGGCGTAAGACGTAGCGCCAGCGTCGTAGTCATGTACTTGTCGAAAGTTTCGATTGAACGCAGCAAATCACCGAGTGCCTTTGGCTCAATGATCGCGGCGAGATGTTTGCGCTTTGGACTGACCAGCGCCTCACCAATATCCGCCGCTGGATTGTGACGTGCCCGGCCTGTCACAATGGCGTATCTAAAAACATGGGAGGCGAAGGCCCTCAGACGCTTCGCCGTCTCGTAGATACCACGCCGTTCGAATTTCTTTAGCGCTGCCAGAACCTCATAAGGCTCGACCTCTGCGACGGGGCGTTTACCCAGATCGGCGTCAAGTTGCTTGATACATCGTTCATTTCGAATCTTCGTCGACTTTGCACCTCCCTCTTTGTCCAACTTGTCCAAAAATTCACGGGCGACAGCCGAGAAAGTATTATTTGCCTGAATAGCAGCGGCGACGGCCTTGCGTTTTTTATCGGCACCTGGATCGATACCGTCAACAAGCAGACGCTTTGCGTCATCCCTCTTTGCTCGCGCCTCTTTCAGCCCGACGATTGGGTATGTTCCAACCGTGAGCTGCTGCTCTTTGTCGTTGAAGCGATATTTAAAACGCCACAATTTCTGTCCTGACGGACGGACAATTATAAAAAGCCCGCCGGCATCGTAGAGTTTGTATTGTTTTTCCTCAGGCTTTGCGGCTCGGATGGACGAGTCTGTCATGCTCATTGGGGTCACCATTTTGCAGTTTTAGGCCGTGACCCTCTGCGTGACCCCAAATTCTCCCGGATACGGGCGAATAAGGCCGTACACTCACGAACGTCATGAGTGCTAAACTACCATATTTTAAAGAATTTTTCAATGTCCACCGGACGCTGGTGGAAGGAAGATTGGTGGGTGGGCACGGACTCGAACCGTGGACCCGCTGATTAAGAGTCAGGGATTTTTACCGGCTTTTTCAGCGCCTTACCTATCTACCCCTGTAAAGGCCACACATGGCAGCCTCATTATCCCCCCATGCTTTACGGTCGAGTTCGAGGCCCTGGCTCACCCCGGCCGGCGCGGCTCGATCGACGCGCGGCACAACGCACACGAATTCAAGACGAGACGATTAAATGAATTCAGCACCTTATAAAGGTTCGACACTATAAAGCTTTAAAAGTCGCGGGTGTTATCGGGAAAAATCTTACCTTCCTTACGTCACTGAAAAATAAAGATAATTCATCTAATTAAAATCTAACATATTCATTACCAAGTAAGGACAAGGATTTCTCATTTTTGTGAGTTAGAAAACGTTATAAAATCAATGATGTAAGAAAATTGACCTAAAAATGTAAGGTCAGGTGATATCCGCAATATCACATCATAAATTGAAATAAGCCCCTGATATTTCGGACATTTTCATTGCGCTTTGAAAGCGTGTTTATCTTTGGTGAGGAATGTAAGACTTTTCCCGACAAGGAACTGGCAAAGCTGAGATTTTGCCCGCCGAATTAATCCGGCCGTCGAGCGCTGGCGGCCCGAAAAAAGGGCCTCTGGCTGCGTCATATTGCGTCACGGATCGGACGCCTGAAACCCCTCTCTAATGCTTGTTCTGAAACGCTGCGTCAAGGTCGGCCGGTCGCGTCAAAAGCGACATATAAAGCGAGCAGGCGAGGCGTGGGGACGAGCGCGGCGCTCCGGGGCTGGCGCGGCGGTTTTTGCCCCTCTCCGCCCCTCCGCGCCTCCCCCACGGGCGCGACGAGGCGTGGCCGGCCCATAGGCCGTGAGACGTTCTTGCCGCTCTTGGGGCCGCCTATGGCCCGCACGTCGGTGAGTATATTAGTGCTTGAGGTCCTGCAGGCGGCATCCCGCCCCGGCTATCCCGTCGGTCGTCATACGCAAAATCAGCGCCCTGCCCTCGAAGCCGAACCCGAAGAGTTGCCACGTCCCCCGGATCAGATAGGCGGCGTCATGGTTCAGCCGGTCGATAGTCACGATGGTGTCACCGCACCACTCCAGCCCCAGCGCCTGCATACGGGTATATTTGAAACTCCGGGCGCGCAGGTGCCTCCCAAAGAAATGCTCAGGCCGGATGCCTTGAAGGATCGGTACATAGCTGGCCTTGCCCTCGATCGGGTCTATCAGGATCGCAGAAGGTGGCCGGGTGCGCATTCGATGTTCATATTTTGTTCCATTCGCAAAAGTCAATACGCAAGAAAAACCCGCCCCCTTGCGGGAGCGGGTTCAGTGGTAACGGGCGACTTACGCGCCGCCCTGCCAGGGTGGCAGGTTGGCAATCATGGCCGCTATGGCTAGTCGGAAATAGGGAGGCGGCTTGTTAATCCCCTTCTCCCAATCCTCGACCGTCCGTCTCGATATGGACAGCGCATCCGCGAAGGCGCGCTGTGACAAACCCGTCTGGTACCGGGCGGCCTTGATGTCCTCAGGCGTCAACTCTTGCATACGCTGTCCTTTCGATATATTCTTCGGAAACCGGAGGGTGGTTTCCCACCCCCCGGCCTCTAACTACTTCCGCTTTCTCAAGGCTATGGCTAGGAGTACCAGTCCGTAACCAATCACCTTAAGGGCGGTGTCGTCAGAGAAGTGCAAGGTTAAGTCCATGCGCTTTCTCCGAGAATGTTGCCGGGGCCAATTCCCCGTCAACAAAGACACCTTGCCACATATTATGTGGCAAGACAAGAAGAAAAATGCCCCGCAACCAATTATTATGCGGGGCATTTCTTATGCCGGTTCAGCGGCTTAATTGCTGATGATGACCTCTTTCGCCATTGATGCGTTTCCCCCGCCCGACACGGTGTAGCGCACCCCTACCGCCTCAAAATTGAAACCGGCGAAAATCTCCCTCACTTCCGGCGTGTCGTTCAGACTAAGGATGAACCGCCCTTCGATCCGGCGCAGTTGCCCGGCCATGGCCACGAATTGCGACCGGTCGAACAGGTCGCGCCCGTAGTCTCCCTCGCAGCCGAAATAAGGCGGGTCGAGATAAAACAAGGTGCCCTTCCGGTCATAGCGCCGGATGAATTCCGACCAGTCCAGCCGCTCGATCACAACGGCGGCCAGTCGTTCGTTCAAATCGGCCAGGTCCGCCGCCAGTTTGTTGACGTTGAACCGCCCCGGCCGTCCGACAGATACCCCGAAGTTTCGGCCGGCCACCTTACCGCCGAAAGCCAGGCACTGGAGATAGAGGAAACGCGCCGCCCGCTGCATGTCGGTCAGCGTGTCCGGATCTGTCGCCTTCAGGCGCTCGAATTCGTCCCGGCTGGTGATCTGAAAATCGAGCAGGTTCATAAAAGCCTGGTAATGGTGGCGCACCACCCGGAAAAAATTCGCCACGTCATGACTGAAATCATTGATAACTTCGGCTTTCGGCCGCCGGTCGCGGCGCAAAAAGACCCCGCCCATGCCAACGAACACTTCGGCATAGGTGTCATGAGACACGGCGGCGATCCGCGCATTGAGGCGCTTGGCCAGGGCTTTCTTGCCGCCAATATAGGGCGCCACCGGCCGGATTGGCAAAACGGGGGATAAACTATCCATGAGGTTTGAACTCCGTAAAATGTTCGCTAAACGTTCCGTCGCCAAGCACAGGCGCGGGTATGCGACCAATTCGGTTGCTGGCAGGGCTTACCCCCTGCCCCCGCTTTCTGCCCCCGATGACACCGGCAGGCCCATGCTCACGTCGTACGGGTTGAACCGGACGGCCTCGACGCCCAGCCAGTCGTTGATTTCGAGCATGCGCATTTGCAACGGCTCGATCTCGTTTTTGAAGAAGATGACCGCGGCCTTTTGCACGTCGCCAAAGCCACCGGCGGTCTGCGGCACCACGCCCAGCAGCTGGGGCGGCACACGGTGCGCGGCCAGCACATCGTCGCGGCTGGTGTTTTTGACGCCCGTGAATTCATCCTTCGCAGCCACGTCGGCAATCGGCATGATCTGAACGCCGTCTTTCTTCCCTGCAGAGGCATGAATGAACAGGTTCTTGAAGTTGCCGACGCCCTTGGCCCCTCTAAGCTGCTGGCGGATATCCTCTACGTCCTCATCGTTCATCGTCGGTTCCGACAGGTAAAATACAAAACCGGCATGGGCGCCGTTGATATAGTAGCGGCGGCGGAAAAGGGTCGCGGCCTCGTTGAGGAAGATCGATTGCAGGGCCGACAAATACTCAGGCAGGCCATATAGCTCCTGGCTTACGTCGTCTTCCATGAGGTGGAACACGGTCCCCTTGCGGTATTCGTGCGGGTCGTACCGGCCGGCGTCGTCGCGCAGGAAAAAGTAGGAACCCGCTTCGACGCCGCGACGGGTGTAAAGGGCAAGGCTGCGCTCCAGTCTGAGCGGTTGGCCCAGCCGGTTATCGATGCGCTCCAGATAACCATTCCCCATGACAAGGAAGTCGAACGCGAATTTCGTGAACTCCGCACGGTTGAGCCGGGGCGACGGCTGGAAGGTCGTGGCCAGCAGGTTCTTTTTGATACCGAGCGCCGATCGATGGTGAGACCCGGCGTTCAGAACGCGGGCAAGTGAACGCAGGTTGATCGGCGGTTCATACCATTTGCCGTTTTGATAGCACTCGACATAATCCAGCAGGTCGCGGCGATCGAGAACGCTTTCCGCGTCCCCGAACGTGAAGGCGGTAATGCTGGCGTCACCAGCGCGTGCATTTCCCGCGCCGGGATCATTGCCGAAGGTAAACGCCTTAGAATTCTTGGTCATCCGAAAAACTCCACAGTCGAACGGCGGCTTGTGTCAGCCCCGTCGAGCGGTTCAAAGAAGAGGGCATGCAAAAGCGCCCAGGCCAGGTCGGCATGTCCGGTTTCGGCCGAACGGCGGGCGACAAAGGTGAGTTGGCGCTGGTCCTTGGTCAGTTGGGGGTGAATGGACATCAGCGACAGGGCTAGGTCCGTCCAAGAGATATCGAATTCGATACGCCGGTCATTGAAGACGCTCTTGGCCTTGTGAACCATCAGGCTCTTGACGGTCGGGTCGTAGCGAATCTGGCGGGCGCGCGGGAAGAAGGTGATGACGTTCTGCCAGACGGCCGCCCCGACACCAGTGGTATCGATCCCGATTTCAGTCACGCGATATTTTTGCGTCCATTGCTGGATCAGCTTTGCCTGGGCTGTGAAATTCAGGCCGCGAATTTGGATTTTTTCGATAACCCGGAATTTGCCCTTGGCCGTCTTCGGTGGAATAACGGCAATCAGGGCCGCATTGTCGCCCTCGTCGCTTTCGTTGGGATCATAACCCAGCCAAACTTCCTGATCGCCCGCCGGCCGCGCCGTGAACGGTCTGAAATCACGCCAGGCCATATCCGCTTCGACCATGCAGGGCCTGACAAGCGCCATTGGGAAGGTGGACGCGGAATCGTCAACGAACTGGCATTCATAGAGATTGGCGAATTCCTCAACGCTCTTTTCCGCGCGCAGCTCATCGGCATCCACCATGTCGAAGCCGCTATCGATCGCGTCCTGCAGGGTGACGATGTTGCGCCAGATTTTGTCGCCGCCCACCTCACCATGTTTCAGGGTCTTGTGGCTGGTATCGATCTTGACGCGTTGAGACTTGCTGCGGCGGCGATTGAACTTTTCGCCCGACCACATGGCATAGGCTTCATGGTGGATCGTCGAAGGTGTCGAAAACAGCGTCGTTGTGAAGCGCTTGTGCGTGGCCATGCCGGAAGCCACGGTATAGAGCTGCTCGAAACCGTAAATCCAGAACACCTCGTCAAGGATCACGTCGCCCGAATAGGACTGTGCCGTCCGATAGTTCGTGCCCAGGAAGTGCAGCTCGACCGGCTCCAGTATGTTGCCGTCCTCGTCTTCTCCCCGATCGATGATAATGGGGTTGCCTTTGAGCCTGACCCCGGCATACCGCGCCGCGAACTTGATGATGTAGTTGCGGAAGGCAAGCGCCTGGTTGCGGCTGGCCGAAATGAAAATCTGGTTGTTGCCGGTTTCCAGCGCCCTGATCAGGCGTTCATGCGCAAAATGGAAGGTTGCACCGATCTGGCGTGATTTCAGGATAAACCGGATGCGTTGATGGCTGACGCTGTACCACAGCGACTGAAACGGATAGCTTTCCGCTTCCAAAGCGGCCTTAAGCTTCGCCAGCGCCTCACGGTCGATCTGGTTGGGAACAGCCCGTTTCTTAGGTTTGGCGTTGCGATTGGCCACCTTTTCATTGAGGTCACCGGCATGTCCGCCCTCGCCCTCAAAGCGGCGAACGCGGGCCAGCGTCGTCATCTGACGCCCCAGCAGGTCGATTTCCTTCATGTCGTGACCGGACTTGTGGCCCTTCATCACGAGCATGTTGAAACGCGCCGAAAGCACATGCTGCGACTGATCGACGGGCGCCACGTCATCCCAGCCGCCGCGATCTTTCCAGCTCTGAATTGTGGTGCGTGCAATGCCCGTTTCGTCGGAAATCTGGGTCACCGACCAGCCGCACCAATAGAGCGTCCGGGCATGGCGCCTCGGATCGAACGGCACAGGATTTTCCGCCTCTTCGCTCATGCGGGCCAAGGTACGCGGCGGCGCAAGCCCTAAAGAGCGGTGCTGGTTGTCACAAGGCTTGTGACAACCGCGTCAGATTGTTTTTCCCCCGCTCCGCACCACGGTTGAGCCTTGCATATCGCGCACCTGCGCCCGCCCACTCAGGAGCCGCCTTCATGGCCAAAACCAAATTCGTCCGCGTCGCCACCTCCGGCCCCACCATCGACGGCCGCAACATCGATCCGGCTGCGCTTGAGCAGATGGCCGCCACCTATAATCCGATCACCTATACCGCCCGGATCAACCTCGAACACTATCGCGGCATCACTGGCCAACCGCCTTTCCAGACCGGCGGCGACGTTCTGGCGCTGAAAACCGAACCCATCGAACTGAACGTGGGCGGGAAAATGGAAAAGCGCACCGCCTTGCTGGCTGAAATGGACGTCAATGACGCGTTCGTCGGCCTGAATAAGCAGGACCAAAAGGTGTTTTCGTCAATCGAGATCACCTCCGATTTCGCGGGCACCGGCAAGGCCTATCTGGGCGGCCTGGCTTTCACGGATTCGCCGGCCTCGCTCGGCACCGAGCGCCTGCATTTCACGGCCCACGCCAAGGCCTATGGCAACATGATTTCCGAGCCTCAGGAACTGAAGCTGGAATATACCGAGGCCAGCTTGGCGCAGGACGAAGCCTCGAAGGTGCGCGCCGGCCTCGCTGATTTCTTCAAGACCCTGTTCGCCGCCCCAGCCCCGGCTTCGGTCGCCGCACCGGTTGTAACGCCTCCCCCCGCACCCGCCCCGGCCCAGGATTACACCGCTTTAGCCAAATCGGTCACGGACGGCTTCACCAAGCTTCATGAGTTGATCGAGGCCAACCAGAAGGCGGGGCAAACGCAGGTGGACGTACTGAGACAGGATTTCACGACGCTGAAAACCCAGCTCGAAACCACCGAATCCACCGCCTACACCGCCCGCCCGACCAATCCCGGCGGCGCCAGCCAGTTGGCTGACTACTAACCACTGTCCCCGCCTGCACCTGCCGTCCCGACCGCAACCAAAGGAACCTGTCACCCATGCGCAACGAAACCCGCGCCCTTGTAAATGCCTACGTGTCCCACGTTGCGCGACTGAACGGCGTCACGGACAGTGACGTCAAAAACGACTTCACCGTGGTACCGACTATCCAGCAAAAGCTGTGGGAAAAGGTTCAGGAATCAAGCGCCTTCCTGCAGCTGGTCAACATGATCATGGTCGCCGAAATGTCCGGGTCGCTGGTCGGCATGGGTATCAACAGCACGATTGCCGGTCGCACCAACACGGACACGACCGACCGCCTGGGCGGTGACCCCACCGAACTCGACGAACGCCTGTACAACCTGCAATTTACGGAATTCGATGTCGCCATCCTGTGGGCGAAGCTCGATCAGTGGGCCAAGTTCCCTGATTTCCAGGTGCGTTGGGCTGCCCTGATCGCCCGCCGCATCGCCCTCGATCTGATCATGGTCGGCTGGAATGGCGTCTCGATCGCCAAGCCGACCAACCGCGCCACCCATCCGCTCCTGCAGGATGTCAACAAGGGCTGGCTGCAAAAGATGCGTGAGCAGAACGCCACCCGCGTCATGACCGGCGGCGCTGCGGCGGGCCATATCTACTATGGCGTGGGCGGCGATTACACCAGCCTCGATTCGCTGGTCTATGACGCCAAGAACACCCTCCTGCCGACCTGGGCGAGGGATGACACCGGCCTGGTGGCGATCTGCAACACCGACCTGTTGCATGACAAGTACTTCCCGCTGATCAACAAGGATCAGGATGCCCAGAACACCTTGGCCACGGACGTGATCATGTCCACCAAGCGCCTGGGCGGCCTGCAGGCGATGGCGGTGCCGTACTTCCCGACCGGCAAAATCTTCATCACCCGCCCGGACAACCTGTCGATCTACGCCCAGGAAGGCAAGCACCGCCGCCACATCATCGACAATCCGCGCCGCGCCCGCCTCGAAGACTACCAGTCGGATAACCTCGACTATGTAATCGAGGACCTGGAACATGGCTGTCTGATCGAGAATATCGAACCGGTCGCCGAAGAAGAATAATCCCGAATACCCCCCGCGAGCAGTGTGCCGGCGGCGTCTCGCATACCTGAGACGCCGCCATTTTTATAACCGGAGAAAACTCATGGCCCTAAGTCCCGCCCAAAGACACCTTCAACGCCATCATGCCGCCGCCATTGCCTTGGCCGCCGGCGCGGCCGCCGCAGCCGCCGGCGCCGTCGTCGCGCCGCCGCACCCGGAAGATGGCGAAGCCGCTCAATCCTACAACCTCCTGATGGTCCAGTTGATCGAGCATCGCCGCCAACTCAAGGATATCGGTTCGACCGAAAAGAAGATCGAAGCCAAGCGCGGCATGTTCGATTTTTATCAGGACCATGTGGACGCGGTACTGGATGCCGGCGAAAAGACCGGCCAGGCGGTGCAGGACGATATCGTCGTCACCATGATGATCTGGAGCCTCGATCTCCAGTACTGGTCGCGCGCCTTCCAGATTGCCGCCCATGTGTTGCGCTTCGGCCTTCAACTGCCACAGCCCTTTACGCGTGGCGTTCCCACCTTCCTGGCCGAAGAGGTCGCGGAAGCGGCGCTTAAGGCCGACGCCCTCGATCAGGATTTCCCGCTGGACGTCCTCAGTGATGTCTTCACCATGGTTCAGCCCTACGACATTTACGACGTTGTGGCCGCCAAGCTGCGCAAGGCCATCGGTTTCCGCTATCTGCGTATCTCGAAGGCGGATAACCCTGACGGCCCCGCCGGTGGCCCGGAAGCCGCCAAGCGCGCCGCCCTTGAAGCTTTCCGCAGCGCCTTTGCGATCGACAAAAAGTGCGGCGTGAAGAAGGAAATGGAAATCCTGCAACGCGCCCTCCAAAAGCTCCCCGAACCCGCTCCGGCCGAAACCGGCCAGAGCGCCTAAGCCGCCCCACGGCGCCGGGGGGACGGTGAAGAGACTGACAGGATTTTCTCCCCTGTATCCGTCTCTGATCCCCATCCCCCCAACCGTCTTTTTTGGAGAAACCGTCATGTTGATCCCGCCGAAAAAAGGACCGTCACAGACTGATGATCTTGCAGCCTTTTTGAACGAAGTGCTGGCCTCTGACCCGGAATTCATGCGGGCCTTGGTCTCTCATCGCCCATCCTGCAATCAGGCCCTAGCCGACCACCCGACCATCCCTGTTGGGAAAGCAGAAGACGGTTACCGCACTGGCTTCTTGGGAATCGTCAACGGATATCTCGTGTCGAAAGATGAAGCGTTGCTGGCGGTTTCGCTCGATGATGCCGGGCGCATTATCGAATTCATGAGGCTATAACGCATGTCGTTTGTTGTTTCTGTCCCTGCCGATGACGCCTCGCCCGCCGGGGCAAAGGTGAAGTGCGGCCCCTTCTGGCCGGATATCGACCTGAACGATGCCCGCGAGGTCATGAAGATCAGCGGCGGCACTGTCACCGATCCGCGCCTGGTCGCGGCGATCGAGGGCGCTCTCCTGACCGCGTTGAAAGACCTGACCGAATGGCAGGCCGCCCAGGAGACCGCCGGTTACACCAAATTGCAGGATATTCCCGCTCAAAAGCTGGGTGGTGAGAGTCGCCTGCTCATCGCGTGGAAGCGCGCCATCTATGCCTATGCCACGGCCGACCTGAACGAAACCGGCCGTGACCTGACCGCCACCAAAGCCGGTGCCGACCGCGCCGAAGACGCCGCAAGTCTGGCCGATGCCTTCCGCCGCAACGGCCTGTTTGCCGTACGCGATATTCTCGGCCGACACCGCGTCACGTCGGAACTGATCTGATGCCGGAAACCCAAGCCACTTTCACCGCCTATGCCAAACAGGGCGATACCGTCGATCTGGTGGTCTGGCGCGAGCTTTCGGCCGGTGCCGGCGTCGTCGAACAGGTGCTGGAATTGAACCGCGGCATCGCGGATGGCGGCCCGATCCTCACCGAAGGCCAGGCCGTCATCTTGCCCCTGCTGCTGACCGCCCCCGCCCCGGCCAGCGATATGGTCCAGCTTTGGAGTTAGACCATGAAGAAACTCGACGCTCTGAAAAAGTTCCTGCTGGCCTATATCCCTGAACTAAAACGCAATCCCGATAATTTGACGGTTTCGGTCCAGCGCGGTCAGGTGGTGGCGCGTGACGGTGAAAACCTAGGCTTTGAATATGTGTTCACCGCCTCGCTGATCGTCACGGACTATACCTGTGATCCTGACACCGTATTTATGCCGCTCATGCTGTGGGTGCGCGAAAACCAGCGCGATCTTGTCCAGAATTTCGACAAGTCGGACAATAATATCAGCTTTCAGGTCGACATCATTGATGATGCTACGGTCGATATCGCCATCACCCTGCCCCTGACCGAAGCCGTCGATGTCCGACGTCGGAAGGATGGCGGCGGTTATGATCTGACGCACCGCGATGAACCGCCGCAAATCGACGCGTTCCTGACCGGCTTTCCGGATCTGCCTGGCTGCGAAACGCTCCTGCGCCAGATCTACACCAATGGCGGTTTGCTCTTGCCCGCCGATGACGCCGGGATTGACTGATGCAGGATGGCTTTGAGGAACTGGAAGGCCTCGTTGCCGATATTCTGGCGCGGACCCAGCCCAGCCGCCGCCGCCGTGTCCTTGTCGATATCGGTCGCGTCCTGCGAAAAAATCAGGCCGTCCGGATCAAAAAGCAGAAAAACCCGGACGGCACCAAATATACGCCACGAAAAAAAAAGCTGCCTCTGCGCAAGCGCCTGTCAGCCACACGGTTCTTGTACCCGTTGCATGGTTCCGGCCCGGCCCGTGTCGTTTTCATGAAAAACTGGACCTTTGTCGGCAAGCGCTACATGGTCGGTTTCGATCTGGAGGAAGGCCGCACCCGCACCTTCAGGCGCGACAAGATCATTAAATTTCTGCCCGTCACGTCCGCAGATCAGCCCGCCGGAGCCGGCACATGGAAAGCGCCGTCGCTTCGCCAGCAGGCCATGTTCAAGCACATTCGCCTGCCGAAGTGGTTGCAAGGCTGGACCGAAAATGACGGCGATGCCGTGGCGGCCGGTTTCCGTGGTGATGTGGTGCGGATCGCCAATAGCCACCAGCAGGGCCTTGATTTCCATGCCGAACGCCATTTGATCGGCCTGTCGGCCGATGATGAGCGCATGATTATTGACAAGATCGATGAACTGACCGGCGCCGGCGGTTAGGGTTATTCGACCAACGGCACCGCTGGTACTGACCTCTTTGCAAAAGCGTAAGGATCAGGTTGCCAGCGGTGAAAATCCGGCCGGCGGCGGATAGGCAAAGGGCACCGTACCGGTGTTCAGTGTTCGCTGTGATCCTGCGAAATATGGCAGGCCAACTTGTACGTAGTAAGTCAGACCTGTACCGGGGAGGGTAAATCCTTCGGCACCTGTCGTAGGGTCAGATGAACCGCTATCATTCCAGACTCCGCCATCTACTCTGAACCAGATCAGGTGGGCGTCAGCATCGATAGCTATATCAATATCGCACGGCGCGTTGAACCCACCAATATTATCTATCGTACCGCCATCTGACGAGTAAATTTGACCATCCCACCCGTAATAAAGCTCGTGTGATTTGTCGATATCGTTGATGCCGACGCCGCCATACTCATATGCGTCAAACCTGACAGAGAGATAAACCTTACCGGTTGTGATCGACGCCTTGGACATGATGCCTGGCCAGGTCTGAGAGGTGGGGCAAGTCACGGTCCTGTCGTTGTTGGAGAAGACCATAAGACCAGCGTCACCAATTGTTGTGTTCCAGCCGCCACAAAGCGGGTCAACCGGATCAACCCCGAAAATAGGCGCTGCTGTCTTGTACGGGTGACCGATCGGCAAAGCCGCCTCGTGCCCCCACTTCCACGCTAGATATCCTTCAAGCTTTTGCCTGTCGGCTTCAGACAGGGCGTAGTTTAAAAGAATAACTTCCTGTAAATATATGGTTATCCCGCCTAAATGTCTGTCACCCAGACAAATGGACGAAAGCCCCTCAGAGCCAACGCCGTCCGTAAAGAACAAGTCGCCGTTATAGATGACGTGACCGTCCGTGGATGATTTGCCGACGACAAGGATTACCGGCGCGGATAGTTCATCGCCCCACAGATCGTAGCCTGACGTGTCAAAGACATATTGAACCGAGCCATTGTCGTCAGAGACTTCCACCTTGATCCCTCGTGTGTAGCCATCCTCCATAACGGCGTAGCTGGTGCCCCAGTGCGCCCGATCAACGTCCAGCATAGCCACGATATCGTAGCTGCTGGATAAATTGATGCCGGTTTCGAGATATTGGTTATGGCAGGATACGACCGGCAGGCCGTTTATCAGAGAAGCCGAATAGACAGGCTGATAGATAGCGTTAGCCTGTGTGGCCTGACCTCCCGCAGACCCTTTGTTCGCCCATGCGGTAACACTGGTGCCGCTCAGGGTGAGCGTTTCCGCATCTGCTGCATCCCACCACCCCACAGGGAGCGTTGCCAGATTTGCAGGCGTCCAAGACGCTTCGACGGGCGGAAATAGGCTTCCCACACCCAGATAAATAGCGGTGTCGGTGCGCGTGCCAATATAGCGCGCGGCGCGTCCGGCGGCTCCCACATAGACGGCGGTCATAAGTCAGCCCAGAATGACCGCGCGATATTGCGAGGCGGTGGGCGCTTCGGCAAATTTCAGCGTCACACTGTTCGTGCTTGGACGCTCGACATCGCAGAGTACGTCAGCATAGACGCCACTGGCCTGATAAAGTGATACCGACACGTCGCGGGTGCCAAGATTATGCGTCAGCGTGATCGACGTTGCCGAACCGTCTCCGACCGCCGCCGAATATTTCAGCTTGCGACCCGCCCAATTGGCCAGTTTCAGCGCAGTGATATAACGGCTGTCATCCGCGCCCGCGTCGGTTTCCGTCTGAGTGGCGATCTCCGCCAGGCCCGCCGTGCTTTCGGAAGCCGCCGGCGCCGTGGTTCCGAAAGCCGTCCAGATCACATCATCGGTTTCAAGATCGAAATTAACCTGTGTCTGACGCCAGGAAGACCCACCGTTCGCCGTGCCTTCATCGACGGTCACGACCGCCGATTCCAGTTCGTCCGAAGTGCTGGCATCAAGCGCACGCGTCATGGCCACAGCCGCGCCGTTCCAGATACGGATGCCGTTCTGCGACGCATCGGTCTGATCCTTCAGCAATACCCGGTCGCCGGCCGCCAACGCGATGGCGTCCATCGAAGCACCTGGGGCGGCCAGATCGACATTCGCGGTCGAAGCCACCCGCACATTGTCTTTCCACGCAATGCCCTCGATCGCCGCCTTCAGATCAGCCAGTCGCGCCGGTTCATTATCACTGGTTGGCGCCGGCAGATTGAGGATGCGCGCGAGGTTGTTGAAATCCAAATCGGAAAGAATGGGCTTGGCCATGTATGGCTCCTATAAAGCTTCGGCCGTGCCGGCATAGGGCATGGCGAAATGAACGGTGAACTGATTGGGGGAAGCATGGACAACCTGCGCGTCCACCTCGACTCCGCCGGTCGAGCGAATGGAGACGATCGGCTTTCGGCCAAGGTTGTGGTTGACCGTCCAGACACTGGCGGCGACAGCCTGGACATGAATGTAGCGATTGGCCGCGTCACCCGTCGCGCCGGTATCGCCCTTGTCCCCCTTCTTGCCCTCGTCGCCCTTCGGTCCCGGCGGGCCTTCCTTGATAGGGATGGCCTCAAGCGCTTCAGGAGCAAAGGGAATGGGATAAAAATCAGTCATGAACAACCGACCTTTCCACCACCACCTTGCCGACCATGAAGTCATCGCTGCGCCCGTTGGGGGAAATCAGAAAGACCTCATAGAACAGGCGCGGTTCATCGAGCGCGATCAGGCGATCCCTGTCCGTGTCGCTGATCAGCAGTGTCATGGTACGCGCGGCCTCATCGATAACAATACCACCATTCTCCGTAGTCAATTCCTGCAGCACATCTTCGGAATCGAGCGTCATCCGGATCATGGCGCGGGCACGGTAGCCGGTCAGCGTAACCGTGCTGTTGCACCCGCCGATCTTGAAGCGCGGGGCGAAAGTCGCTGATTGTTTTAGCCGCAGATCGAAGGGATAGGCGGGCATGTTATCCCCCCGCCTTGCGCAGATAGGCATCAAGCATGTGCGCGCCTTGGGCGATGGCCCCGAACATGGCCACCATCCCGGCGATCATGCTGGTAACCATCAGCCCCGCGCGCTGGCGCATGGCGCGCATAAAGCTGAAATCCCGCTGCGCCTCGATACATGCCTGAGGCGTCGAAACGTCCACACCCAGCTTGGTGAAGGTTTCGGTGACCGTCTCCTTCGCCGTCTGCCGGGCCGTCCGCTCGATCAGGTCTTGAATTTCGGGGCCGGTCATTCCACCTCCTGTTCCGGATTGGGCGACAGCCCCGCCTCTACGGCCCATGCCTGCCATTGTTTGTTCCGGTCTATGGCTTCACGGCAGATGCCGAAATTCTGGGCGAGGATGGTGGCGCCTGCATCGGGCGTAACGGCGGAAGGTCCGTCATCAACGCGGCCGGGGCTTGAGGCAAGACGGTCGGTTTCACCGGTGATCGCGGCGTCAACGACGCGCACGAAGCCGTCAGACAGAGGATAGCGGCGCACAGAGTCAGCCGGGATAACATACGGCACATAACGTATCACCTCGTCGGTTTGCTTGTGGATCGCCACGGCGGCGGCCGTGGTTTTCTGGCTGGCGGTTTGGGTTGCCGCCGCCTGTTTCTGTTCGGTAGCGCGCGCCGCCTCGGATTGCGCCACGGTCGCGCTCAGAGCTTTCACCTCATGCTTGCCGTGCTCCCACCGGGTGCCGGCGAAGAAGCCGCTTCCCCACAGGCAAGCGGCAATCAGCAGACCAACACCAATATCACTGACGCGGATATCGTTCATTAAAGGCCCCGTTCACAGAGGCGGCGGTTATCGGCGCGGCGCTTGATCAGTCCTGGTAATTTTTTGCCACCGGCATAGACCCATGCGCTCATGGCAGCGCATCCGCCCCTGAAATCACCGGCCTTGAAACGCGCGGCCACGGTGGAACGGCAATATGCGGTCGGGCCGATATTGTAAGCCAAGTCAATAGTGGCCGCCAGAATATAGGGACGGTCCTTGATTTGTGGCGAACATTTCAAAACAGGGGCGGCATGGGCCAAGAGCTGTGTATCGAGCGACACACGGCATTCCTCATCCGTATAGACCTGCCCTACCACAACGTTTGTCGTGTCGCCTGCGCATTTGGTCGGAATGCCGGCCGGATCGAGATAGCCCTTGTGTATCGTGCCTTCATGCGCGGGCACGTCGATATGCAGCCGTTCATAAACAACAGGCCCCACCAGAGCCAGCAGGCCCGCCGCCGCCGCGCCCAGGACCGCATTGCGCGCAGCCGCGCCGCTCGTCTCTTTCAGCATATAGGTCAGCCATCCGACAACGGCCTTGAGCTTCGCCATGACCTTGGCCTGCGGAATGAACTTTGAAACGATCGAGGCCAGCAACAGGGCGATGCTGATGGTAATGCCGTCCTGCTGTTTCATGTTCACTGTCAGCGCCGGCGGTAAATTGTTCCACAGCGTCAAGGCACCTTGAGGCAACCAGAAAAAGAACGCCAGGGCCATGGTGCCGACCGTGGAAAGCCATGTGGACCAATGGCCCAAAGGCCCATTGAGGGATGAAGACAGCCAGTTCCGGATACGCTGCAGGAGATCGGTCAAATATGGCATGGTGATTGGCTCCGGGCTGGCTTCGGTAATGGCTGTCCTCGCCCGCACGTTCCGCGCCGCCCCGCGCAAGAGCCAGCCCGCACGGTTGTCACAAGGCTTGTGACAACCGCCTTGCCTCGCAGGGTTTCAGGGACGCGGCGACAAATGGGCCATGCCCGCAGATACCGCCATCGACCTGTCGCTTGTGCCCTCGCCCGCCGTGATCGAGGCGCTGGATTTCGACACCCTTCTTGCCGAAATGAAGGCGAAGCTGCTGGAATACCTGCCCGGCTTTGATACCGAGGATATGAACGATCCGGCGGTCCATGTTCTGCATGTCGCCGCTTATTTCCGGCTGCTCGACCGACAGCGCGTCAATGACGCCTCCCGCGCCGTCATGGTAGCCTATGCGGTCGGCTCTGATCTCGACAATCTGGGTGCGCTATTCCGCGTGGTGCGTTTTGACGGCGAAAGCGACAGCGATTTTCGTGAGCGTATCGTGCTGGCGCCTGATGGCTATTCCGTCGCCGGTCCTGCCGGGGCCTATGTTTATCTCGCCCGTTCGGCTGACGCCCGCGTCAGGGACGCCACAGTGGCCAGCCCTTCGCCCGGTGAAGTGGTCGTTACAGTCATGTCGAGCGAGGCGACCGGCACCGCGTCGGGCGGTCTGCTCACGGTCGTGAACACGGCGCTGAACGCCGATACAGTCCGCCCGCTGACGGATCACGTCACAGTTCAGAGCGCCACCGAAGTCAATTTCACGGTCACCGCCTCGATCTATACCTATGCCGGTCCTGACAAGGATGTGGTTATGGCGGAGGCTAATGCCGGGCTGGTCGCCTATCTTGCTTCGGTCAAAAGGCTGGGCCGCGATATTACCCTGAGCGGCCTTTATGGCGCCCTGCATGTTGCCGGCGTCCAGCGTGTCGTCCTGGCCTCACCAACGGCCATCGTAGCGATCAGTGATACGCAAGTCGGCACCTGCACGGCCATCACGGTCACCTGGGCGGGGACGGACTCGTGATTACGATTCTCCCACCGAACGCAACGCCGTTGCAGATCGCCCTTGAACAGGCGGTTCAGGTGCCCGCCCTTTCCGCCCCTCTGCGCGACCTGTGGAACCCTGATACCTGCCCCGTCGCGCTCCTGCCCTGGCTGGCTTACGAGTTGTCCATTCCCGACTGGTCGAGCGACTGGAGCGAAGCCGTCAAACGCGCCCGGATCAAGGCCGCCATCGAAATCCACCGCAGGAAGGGTACCAAATCCTCGATCGCGGCCATTGTCGCCGCCCTGGGTGGCAATATCGCCATCTCCGAATGGTGGCAGACCACCCCAAAAGGCACACCGCACACCTTCACCATCATTCTGTCGGCCAGCCAGAACGGCGCACCCGCCTCATCCGACTATATCCAGTCGCTGATCGACGAGGTGAGCCGCACCAAGCCTGTACGCAGCCACTTCACCTTCACCGAAGGCATTGAATTTACCGGCGGCGTGGCCGTCGCCGCGATTCTACGCCCTGCCACCTTTGCCCGCCTCTCTTTCCAGTCTGTCGGATAGGATCACCCCTTGGCCCTGAATCTCGTCATCACCAATGCCGGCCGCGCCGCGATTACCAATGCGCAATCCTCCGGCACCAATGTCATTACCATCACGAAGGTCGGCGTCACGGCCAGCATTTTTACGCCGCTGGCGACACAGACCACGCTTCCGGGCGAAATCAAGAAACTGGATGCGGTCAGCGGCGGCGCCGTGGCCCCCGCCTCCATCCACCTGTCGGCCATTGACGCGTCGGCCGATGTTTACGATCTGCACGGCTATGCGCTTTATCTGTCGGATGGCACGCTGTTCGCTATTTACAGCCAGGCCACCACAATTCAATCCAAGGCCGCCGGCGCCCAGGCGCTATTTGCCGGCGATATCGTTTTCTCAGGCCTGGGCGCGGTAAGTATAACGGTAGGCGATACAACCTTCCTCAATCCACCCGCGACCACAGAAAAACAGGGCGTGGTCGAACTGGCCACCAATGCCGAAACCATCACCGGAACGGATGCTGTCCGGGCGACCACGCCTGCCGGTGTCGCCGCCGCGATTTCCGCTCGCACGGCATCTGAAACCGCTCAAGGTATCGTCGAACTGGCGACCTCAGCCGAAACTGTCACCGGGACGGATGCCGCTCGCGCAACGACACCAGCCGGTGTTGCCGCTGCGATCACCGCCCGCGCCGCCAGCGCCACGGTCGCCGGCATTGTGGAACTGGCGACCAATGCCGAAGTCGTCACCGGAACGGATGCTGTCCGGGCGGCCACGCCTGCCGGTGTCGCCGCCGCAATTTCGGCTCGCACGGCATCTGAAACCGCTCAGGGTATCGTCGAGCTGGCGACCTCAGCCGAAACCGTCACCGGAGCGGATGCTGTACGTGCGACGACACCAGCCGGTGTTGCCGCTGCGATTTCCGCTCGCACGGCATCTGAAACCGCTCAAGGTATCGTCGAACTGGCGACCTCAGCCGAAACTATCACCGGGACGGATGCCACTCGCGCCGTTACCCCCGCAGGCCTGGCCGCAAAGGTCGCCTCTGAAACAGCGCGAGGCCTGGTCGAGTTGGCGACCTCAGCCGAAACCGTTACCGGAACGGATTCCGTCCGCGCCGCCACGCCTGCCGGTGTGGCCGCTGCGATCACCGCCCGCGCCGCCAGTGCCACGGTCGCCGGCATTGTGGAACTGGCCACCAATGCCGAAGTCGTCACCGGGACGGATGCCGTCCGGGCGGCCACGCCTGCCGGTGTTGCCGCCGCGATCACCGCCCGCGCCGCCAGCGCCACGACCGCTGGCATTGTGGAACTGGCGACCTCAGCCGAAACCATCACCGGGACGGATGCTGTACGTGCGACGACACCAGCCGGTGTTGCCGCTGCGATTTCCGCTCGCACGGCATCTGAAACCGCTCAAGGTATCGTCGAGCTGGCGACCTCAGCCGAAACCATCACCGGGACGGATGCCACTCGCGCTGTTACCCCCGCAGGCCTGGCTGCAAAGGTCGCCTCTGAAACAGCGCGAGGCCTGGTCGAGCTGGCGACCTCAGCCGAAACCGTTACCGGAACGGATACCGTCCGCGCCGCCACGCCTGCCGGTGTGGCCGCTGCGATCACCGCCCGCGCCGCCAGCGCCACGGTCGCCGGCATTGTGGAACTGGCAACCAGTGCCGAAGTCGTCACCGGGACGGATGCCGTCCGGGCGGCCACGCCTGCCGGTGTTGCCGCCGCGATCACCGCCCGTACAGCCAGCGCTACAGCCGCCGGTATTGTGGAACTGGCCACGAATGCCGAAACCATAAGCGGAACGGATGCCCTTCGCGCGGTCACACCTGCCGCCTTGAAAGCGGCGCTTTTGGCTTTGCTTTTAACGGTTGATGGTTCAGGTTCCACGCTTGATGCGGATCTACTCGACGGGCAGCATGGCAGCTATTATGCGGATGTATTGGCTCGCCTGGGCTTCACCCCCGTTCAGCAAGGCGGCGGCACTGGCCAGGCCAATAATAAGATTAAAATTGGCTGGTCTGGTGCAGCCTTGAAAGCGATGGTTGATACCATCGATTTGGGGAATTTCCTGTTTGAGCCATCCGTTACCGGTTCTGCTGGCTCTTTCACAACCCATTCATTCAAACTTGGCCCTCTGCTCATTCAGTTTGGCACCGCCATGACCGTCGCCCCCAATGGTTCCCAAGGCGTTGTTTTCCCGACCGCATTTTCAGCGGTCCCATATTGGGCCATCGCCGGGCGCCGCACATCATCTGCGGTTACCAACGCCGATTCTGGCGGCGGGATTGAAGGCACCCCCTCAACAACAGGGATGACGGTGCGCAATACGACCGCCGGCACCCCCATAGACATTCCATGGCTTGTCATCGGTCCATCATAGAAAGAAGCATTCGATGAAAATTCGGATCGGCACGTTTAATCCGGAAACCGTCAAGGTGCCCGTCACCTTCAAACACGCCAGCGTCACGCATAGGCGTGATGTCAATGCGGTTCTGACCGATGCAGGCGACTATGACGCCTCTGCCACCCGCACCCGCGTTCAGGAAGTCGCAAACGGGGTGATCCACAAGATTGCGGCCGGCGTCCTTCCCGAACAAGTGTAGTCCCCGGTTGTCACAAGCCTTGTGACAACCGCCCTCGCTGGCCAACTCTACCGCGCGCCGGATCATGCGCATATGACCGGTCATGACGACATTCCCGCCGCATTGGGCGACAGCTTCCGTAAAGGGATTATTCAGTCCCTCAACGGTAATCGCGCTGTTGTCAAATGCGGTGAAATCGTATCCCCGCCCCTTCCCTGGCTGACCCTGGCCGGCGGCTTCTCTCTCTTTGTCGCGCCAACGGTCGGCCAGCAGGTGGGCGTTCTTTGCCCTGAAGGCGATATCGAGGGCGGCGTTATCCTCAATGGCCTCTATTCCGACACCTTCCCGGCACCTGGCGATGGACTGAAAATCGTCCTGAAGATGCCGGATGGCACGGCGCTGCAATATGACGCCTCCACCCACACCCTTACCATGACCCTGACCGCCGGCGGCAAGATCGCCGCGACGGCCGATGGCGGTTTCACCTTCACCGGTAAGTCGAAATTCGTCGGTGATATGGAAGTAACCGGAAAGGTCGCCGCTTCTGACAATATTTCGACCGGCGGCGATTTCTCTGCCGATGGCACCGTCACCCTGGGGAGCGGCGCGTCTCAATTCGTCAAACTGGCAGACAACACTAACGCCACGAAGGTGAAGGCGAAATGAGCGGTGCCGGCATGAACCGCGACACCGGCAAGCTGATCGAGGGCCTGGCCAAGATCGAGCAGGATGTCATCACCGTCCTGACCACGCCGCTGGACACCCTGCCGATGGCGCGCGGTTACGGTTCTCGGCTGTTAAGCCTGATTGACGCCCCGATGAATGCCCCCACCCGCCTGCTGGTGGCCGCCGCCAGCGCCGCCGCCGTTAATCGCTGGGTCAAAGGCGTCAAACTGACGAAAGCCGTCATGAATGTGGGCGGCGCAGATGGCCGGACCACCATCGACCTGACCGGCTATCGCACCGATCTGCCCGCCTCTCCGCCGTTCACCCTTTCTATCCCCATTTAGGAGCTTCCCGCCATGCCCATCAAACACGGCATCCAGATCAATGAATTGACTTCAGGCACCCGCTCGCTGGTCCTGGCCTCTACCGCTGTTATCGGCCTCGTTGCCATCGCGGAAGATGCTGACGACACAACTTTCCCGCTCGATACGGCCGTCCTGATTACCGATGTCCAAACGGCTGTTGGCAAGGCCGGCGCTTCCGGAAATCTGAAAAAGGTATTGCAGGCCATTGCCGATCAATGCAGCCCTCAGGTGGTTGTGGTGCGCGTCGCCGCCGGCGCGGCCGATGGCGAAATCACGGAAGAAGCCGCCACCGCAGCCAACATCATCGGTGATGTCACGCCCGAAGGCAGATATACCGGTATGAAGGCGTTGCTGGCCGCCCAGGCCAAACTGGGCGTCACGCCGAAAATTTTGGGCGTTCCGGGGTACGACAATCTTAGTGTCACCACGGAATTGGTCGTCATCGCCAAGAAGCTGCGCGCCATGGTCTATGCCAAGCCGGAGGGTGACACCATTGCAGACGTAGTGGCTTACAAGGAAGGCTTTGGCGACCGTGAACTGATGCTCATCTGGCCGGACTTCACCGACTTCCCCGGCTCAGCCGTCGCCCGCGCCCTCGGCCTGCGCGCCGCCATCGACCAGTCCACCGGCTGGAAGAAGTCCCTGTCCAATGTCGTTGTGTCCGGTGTTACCGGCATTGACGTGGACGTACATTGGGATATCAGCGGGATCGATACCGACGCGGCCGCCCTGAACGACGGGTCGATCACGACCCTGATCCGCCATGACGGCTTCAGGTTCTGGGGCAACCGTACCTGTTCGTCCGAGCCGCAGTACGTCTTCGAGGTGGCGACTCGGACAAACTACGTCTTGCAGGACACCATGCAGAAGGGCCTTCTGTGGATGGTGGATAAGCCGCTGACTGCCGGACTGGTCAAGGACGGCGTGGAAACCATCAACGCAGAGTTCCGCCTGTTGACGCAAAACGGCGACATCATCGGGGCGCTGGCCTGGTATCCCAAAGAACTCAACAGCGTCACCTCGCTGGCCGGCGGCCAGTTGCAACTCTCCTACAACTTCACGCCGTGCGCGCCGATGGAAGGCCTTGGCCTGAATACGGCGATTACGGACACCTATTACGCCAATCTGTCATCACAGATCGGCAACTAGCCCTAAAGGAGCAATGCCATGACGCTGGCGCGTAAACTAAAAAATATGAACCTCTTTCTGAACGGCGGCGGCATGCTTGGTGTCGTTTCGGAGGTCACCCTTCCGAAGATCACGGAAAAGAATGAAAGCAGCCGCTACAGCGGCATGTTGGGTGAAGTCGATTTTTTCATGGGCGTTGACAAACTCGAACTGACCTACAAGGCCGGCGGGCTGTTCCATGAAGGCATCGCCAATTTCGGTAATGCCAAGCTCGGCTCCGACATGCTCCGCTGGTCTGGAGCGGTGCAGAATGGCAACACGGGCGAAGTCAGCGCTTACGAGGCCATTACTCGTGGTCGCCATACTGAAATCGATCTGGGCACCGCCAAGGTCGGTGAAGGCGGTGAAACGGCCATGAAGGTCACCTGCACCTATTACAAGCTGACTGTGGACGGTGTGGACGTGATCGAAATCGATATGATTTCCGGCCTCCTCATCACCGGCGGCGTTGATCGCACCGCTGAAATCCGTGCCATCATCGGCTCCTAAACCATAATTGCTGCCCTGCTTCGGCAGGGCCTTTACTCCCGCGAAAGCCTTATCATGTCCGAGATTTCCGAACCCATCACCTTGTCTAAGCCCGTGCCCCGCAAGGGTGGCGATATTACCAGCATCCAGGTCCGTAAACCCTATGGTGGCGAGTTGCGCGGCCTCGAAATGAGCGCCGTTATTCGCGGCCAGTATGACCAGACCTGCGTTTGCCTGTCACGCTGTACTGTGCCCACGATCCATGTCCACGAGCTGCAAAAACTCGATCCGTTCGATATGGGCGCGCTTTCGGGCACGCTGTCCGGTTTTTTTCTGACGGCCCCGACGCCGGAAACCCCGGCGCCGCCTCTCGACTTGCCTTCGACCGAATAGAAGAAGTCGAAGCGGATATCGCGGCCGTCTTCCATTGGCCGCCCCCCGTCTTCGACACCATGCCGGTCGATGATGTCATGGGGCACCATGCCCGCGCCATCAAGCGCTATAATCTTATGAACGGGATCGACGACTGATGAGCGCTCGCACTCTTGCCGTAAACGTATTTCTCAAAGGCTTCGACACCCTGTCGGGGCCTTTGCGCGCGATTGCGGGTACCTCGATCGACGCCAAGGACAATATCCGCGGCATGTCCGACGAGGTGCGGAAACAGAAGGGTGAACTGGCCGACCTGCGCGCCGAAATGAAAAAGGCCGGCGGCGGCACGGACGAAATGATCGCCCGCGAACGCAGCCTGTCCGATCAGTTGGCCAGGACCACCAAACAACTGGATTTGCAAAAGGCGGCGCAGAAGCGTCTCGAATCCGCCAAGCGTGATGCCGACAAGGGCATGGACGCCGGCATGAAGAACCTGGCCGTTGGCGCAGGCCTGGCCGCGCCCCTGATCCTGGCCGGCAAGGCTACATCCGATCTTCAGGACAATATGACTGATATTCGGCAGGTGGCCAACCTGACAGCGAACGATACTGCCCGCCTGGAAGACAATATTTTCAATGCCGCACATGATGCCGCCCAGCTTCCTGACAACATGTTGCGAGGCGTCAATAACCTGCTGGGCGCGGGGCTGGATGATCCAAAATCTGCGCTCAAGATGATGGCCCCAATTGGAAGGGCTGCAACGGCGTATCGAGCTGAAATCGATGACCTGTCAAGAGCGTCATTTAGCGTTTACGACAACCTGAAGGTTCCGCTGGAAGAGACCGGGCGCGCGCTGGATATCATGGCGGCCGGCGGCAAAGCTGGTAAGATCGAGCTGCGCGACATGGCGCAGTATTTCCCCATGCTGACGGCCGGCATGGCGTCGATGAAACAGACCGGAGTGCCCGCATTGGCGGATATGACGGCAGCATTGGAAATCTCCGCAAAAACGGCGGGTGACGCCGGCACGGCCGCCAACAACCTGAACAACTTGCTTCTGAAAGCCTATAGCCCGGAGGCGCAAAAGAACTTCAAAGAGATGGGTATTGACCTGGCCAGTTCGCTCGACAGAGCCGGGAAAGAGGGAAAGTCTAAAATCGAAACCCTTGTTGATCTCGTCAATAAGGCGACCAAGGGTAACGACACCAAGGTCAGCAACCTGTTTCAGGACCAGCAAGCACAGATGGCCCTCAAGGCGCTTATGCAACACACCGATGAATACCGGGCGATCAGGGCAGAGATCACGAAGGCGTCGGGGACGGTAGACGCAGATTTCAATATCCGGATGCAAAATCTTTCTGCGCAGACGCGAATTGGGGCGGGAGACGTCCAGCGCGTGGCGACCGTCATAGGTGAGCAGCTTATGCCGGAAGTCCTCGCGGTTACCGGTCCATTGAAAAATTTGGCCGATGGCTTTGCCAATTGGTCAGTTGGTCATAAGACGGCCGCCGGGACGCTGGCAAAGTTGGTGGTGGGAATCGCCGCCTTTAATCTCGTGCTGGGCGCGGGGCGGGTGGCATGGGCGTCAACCGTGGTGCCCCTGACCAAGCTGTATAACGGTTTTGTCCTGCTCAAAAATTCCGCCATCGTCGCCCAGGTCTGGGCGGGCGCGTCGTCGATGATTGGCGGTGCCATGACGGTCCTGCGTGGTGGCCTGATCGCCGGGGCGCAAGGTGTCTGGACCTTTACAGCCGCTCTGCTGGCAAATCCGGTGACGTGGATTGTTGTCGCCATTGTCGCAGCGGTTGGTCTGCTGGCCTTCTTCGTCTACGAGTTGATCAAGCATTGGGATAAGGTCGGCCCCTGGCTGTCGAACCTGTGGGGCAATGTTAAATCGATCTTCATGACGGGTGTCCGGGGGGCGCTGGATATTTTTCTCAACTTCACGCCACTCGGCATCCTGATCAATAATTGGGGCACCATCGGTCCGTGGCTGTCGAACCTGTGGGGCAACGTCCAGTCGATCTTCATGACCGGCGTTTCATGGGCGCTCAAGGCCTTCCTGAACTTCACGCCCCTTGGCTGGGTCATTCAGTCTCTGCAACCGGCCCTGAACTGGCTGGCGCAGATCGACATGCTTGGTATGGGTAAAAATCTGATCGACGGGCTAATCAAGGGCATTACCGATAAGTGGGACGCTCTGAAATCGACCATCAAAAAGGTGGCTGATGGCGCGGCCAATTGGTTCAAGGATCATCTCGGCATTCATAGCCCATCCCGCGTCTTTATGGATTTCGGCGGCAATATCGTCCAGGGCCTGAGCTTGGGCGTCAAGGGCGGCATGGCCGGCCCGGTCGCTCAGGTCGCGCGGATGGCCGATGGCGTCAGGGACGCCATGAAACCACCACCAGTCTGGCGCTTGGCATCGACCGTAACCGGCATGATGCAGGAACCGCCACCGACCGTTAAACGTATGACCCGCGCCGCCGGTGCGGCCGCCACGGTCGGCATGGCGGCCATGGGCGCCGCAGCATCTTCGGTCTATATCGCGCCGGGCGCCATCGTTATCCATGCGGCGCCAGGTCAGGACGCCCAGGACATTGCCCGCGCCGTGCGGGATGAATTGGCGCGCCATGCCGACGAGCAGGCCGCGCGCAAGCGCTCCAGCTATGAGGATGACGCCGCATGATGATGGCGCTCGATACCTTCCTTTTCGAGACGGACACCCTGCCCTATCAGGAAATGGCGTTGCAGGCGTCTTGGCGCTACGCCCGCTCCGAACGATTTCAAGCCCTGCCATCGGCTCAATTCCTGGGCGAAGAAGCCATGGATATCACCCTGACCGGGGCGCTGTACAACGGTCAGATTGGTGATTATGGCGCGCTGGCCACCCTGTCGGAAATGGCCAGCCGCGGCGAGGCCTATCAGCTTATGTCTGGGGAGGGTAATGTGCTGGGCTATTTCACGATCGAGGCGCTGGAGGTGCGCAATAGCCTGTTTTTCATCGACGGAGTACCCCGCAAGGCCGCCTTCTCGATCAAGCTGAAACAGGCCCCCGATTCCGGCGAAGACCAGCAATGACCAGCAGCCCCATTCCCCGCGCCGCCTGGCGCGTAACGCTCGACGGCAAGGATATGACCGGGCGAATGGCCCCGCGCCTCCTCAGCCTGTCACTGAACGAAAAGCGCGGCAACGAGGCCGATCAGCTTGATATCGTGCTCGACAATGTTGATGGAAAGCTGGCCATGCCGCCCACAGGCGTCACGCTCAAGGTGGCGCTGGGCTGGGAGCGCGGCCCGGCTGGCCTGCCTATAGGCCTGATCGATAAAGGGGATTTCATTGTCGATGAACGTTCGGCCGCAGGCCCGCCCGACACCATCCGAATCCGCGCCCGATCGGCCGATCTGCGCGGTAACTTCCGCGTCCGCCGCGAACGCGCTTTTGTGGGGCAAAGCGTCGGTTATGTCGTCAAGCTGCTGGCCGCTGAGAATGGACTGACCGAGCGCATAGATCCGGACCTGGCCGGCGAAACGATCGAGGCGCTGGGTCATGGCGCCAAGAGCGATGCGGCCCTCTTACAGGATTTGGGGCGGCGGTTCGATGCCGTCGCTACGGTCAAGGGCGGATACCTGATCTTTTCCGCAATCGGCAAGGGTGAGACGGCCACCGGCTTGAAAATCCCCGCCCTGAGCATCGCCCGGCGCGATTGTGGCGGCTTCCGTTTCGAGGAGGCCGACCGTGGCCAGTATGGCGGCGTGGTGGCCAAATGGCATAACATCGCCACCGGCCAGCAGGAAAAGGTGGTGGCGGGATCGGAACACCCCGCCCCCAAAAGATTGCGCAAGGTCTATGCCAGCGAATCGAGCGCCTTGCAGGCCGCTACCGCCGAATTGAAACGGATGAAACGCGGCAAGGCAAGGATCAGTTTCCCCCTGTCACTTGGTCGGCCGGATATTTATCCTGATCGCGCCATAACCCTGACGGGCTATATGCCGGAGATAAACGCCTTGTCCTGGCTGGTGGCTGAAACTACTCATAACATGGACGGCAAGGGCGGCCTGGATACCCGGTTGCAACTGGAAACGGCCTTATAGTTCTGCTCTTGTTTATAATTCTTCGGTCCTCATATGTGGAATGCGGCGAGCCGCATTAACCATTTACCAGGAGGAAAACGTGGAATTGAATGTCGAGAATTTGCGATTGCTCGCCAATTATATCGGTGACGTAAAAAGGCAGGTTGAACACACCATCGGCCAGCAACCTACTCCCAACGATACTCTTAGTCGTGTTGCGCCCCAACTCGCCACTGCGGAGAAGCGTCTGAAAGATTTGTATGACCAAATCACCGCGCGACATCAGGCAGATGCGGAAGCCATCCATGCGGCACTGAAACTGATTAAGGAAGGTGCGGACAACCCCGACTTTTCCCAGGCATTGGGGCATACCCCGATTAATCTCAATTTTGCCGACTATTCTCCCCTGACATTCCAAGCGCCGCAGCAAGATACGATCGGCCTTGGTACGGCCATGCAGGCCGCTGTTCGCGCCGAAACACAGGTAGTCAAATAACAAATTAAAGTTGGATATAGGTCGGACGGCTGATAAAGCATTGCAAATGCTTTTATTTCTGGCCGTCCTAGCCTGTACACCCATAGCCGTCGATGGTGATACGATTCGTTGTGGTCATGAGCGTATTCGCCTGCTTGGTATCGATGCGCCGGAAATGCCTGGCCATTGCCGGCAAAGCCGTATCTGCGTTGACGGTGACCCTTACGCCAGCCGTGCCAATTTACAGCGTTTACTGACCGCGCGCCCGTTGACGATCGAGCGAAAGGGCACGGACAAATATGGCCGAACGATCGCATTGGTTCGCGCCGGCGGCCATGATCTGTCATGCAGCCAGATCAAAGCCGGCCGCGCGGTCTATGTCCACAAGTGGGATAATGGTAGCGCCGTGGCCAATATCTGCCCGGCCGTGCGGCAATGAAACGCGATCCTGTTGAATGGCTACTGATCCTGGCTCTTGCCGCCTGCATTGGCATCAGTCTGTGGTTTGGGATTGCTGGCCGCTAACCTGCTGACTGCCTTCTCCAAAATTGCTCAAGTCAACGCCGTCATCAGCAAAGGTTGTGTATATTTGGGCCATGTTCATCATAAGGCGTTTCGGCAAGTCTTCGGACGTCTGTTGGAGGTCTGTAAGGGTAGACGGGCGTGTATCGCCGTTGGCCACTTTCCCGAACAGACTAAACTTAGATCCCTTTACCGAATAGGTAAGCGCGAGATCGGAGAGGTGTTCACGCATGGCATCTTCGTTCTTTTTAGAAAGGCTTTTTGGAACTGATATTTCCCTTATATCCCTGTAAGCCTGATCACAGGCGGCCTCGCCCGATTTGGCTACCTGATAAATTTCCAGCACATCCCTCTTTTGAGAAGCATCGGCCATTTTGTTGTCATAGCTATCGCACTCTGAAACCGTGGAAACGATTTTGTCCAAAAAAACTTTAGCGTCGGCAGTGCGCTGCGCCTTCATATCCTCCGGCCTTTTAGTCTCCCCACATGATATAAGTGCCAAGGCAATAAAAGGTACGATGATTACACGCTTCATGGAAAACCCCCGCCTGATAGATGATCAAACAGGGGTCGCATGCCGTGCGGCGCAACGTCAAGCTGTTACCGCTCTTTTTGCGTGTATTTAAACCCGCCGAACCACGGCGATGATGCGGCCAATGACGTGCATGGAGCCATCCGTCGCTTTATCGGGCGGCACGGACGGATTGTCTGACAGGATCGTGTAACCTTCGGCCGTCGCGCGGAGGCGCTTGATCATGCCATGGCCATATTGCGTGATCGCCCATATCTGGTCTGACTTGAGCGGATGGTTCTGGCTGCGATCACCGAGCAGGATATCACGCGGGCCGATGGTCGGCATCATCGAATCACCATCGCCCTCGATCCAGAAGAGTTCGTGTATGGGCGAATCAGTGAACTGCCGAATCCAGGCACGTGAAAACATCATCGGATCAGTTTTGACATTATCATCGATTACCGCGCCGCCGCCCATCGAATAGCGGGCGTCGATCTGTGGGATTGAAACCAAATCAAGCTGTTCTGAAAGCAGCTCAGGCGTCGGAACAGGCAAGGCGCCTTCTGTCGGATCGTCGGTTTCATCCATTAAATAACCCGGCGAGGTTTGAAGTGCCCGCGACAGGTCAAAAACCTTTGCTGTATTGGCCGATTCACCACGCTCCAGCTTGCCGACCATCGCGCCAGACATACCAACCAATTCGCCTAAAGCATCCTGCGAAAGGTTTAGAACTTTTCGACGTTGCGCGACTTTTTTGCCATTGATCATAAAATGAACCTACAACTTAGGTTGCAGCGAGGAAATGTAATTTGGTAGTTTACAGGTGGCAACTTTGGTTGTAATTGGTTGTCATGGAGAACACCATGACACCTTTTGAAGCCCTAACCACCGCCATGGAGCGCGCCGGATCACAGTCCGCCCTCGCCCGTATCTGCGGCTGTTCACAAACCGCCGTCTGGAAGATGTTCCAGGCAAACCGCCTGTCCGTGGGATATGTCCTTGCCGTGGAAGAAGCCACCGGCATTTCCCGCCACGATCTGCGCCCCGACATTTACCCTCGCCCCAAGCTGAACCGCCGCGCCACCGACCGGCGCGACGACGAGGAGTTATCGCCCTGGGACACCGGCGACTACGGCAATCAGTCCGACATTTTGGACTTTACCCATGGAGCGACCATATGAGCCGCTTTATTCTGAATACCCTCGCCGGGGCGTTCGCGGCCTTGCTGATCGGCGGCCCCATCGTCTGTGCCTTCGGCGTCCAGCCCCCGCGCTGGGCCTTTCTGGTTTACCTGATCGTCCTGGCCTTCGTGGTCTACGGTCACAAGGTCACGGAAGGGGATCGCCCATGATCGCCGCCCGGATTCAGTATGTCCGCCGCCGGCGTTCGCCCGGCATCGCCTTTCATATCCGTAATCGCGGCCGGTCGATCATCCACACCCTGGCCTCCGCCCTCGCCTGTCTCGCCTTCTTCGGCGGCCTGGTCTGCCTCATGGGGCTGTTCGGATGAGCCGCCGTATTTTTACCCAGCTCGGCCAGGTATGGGTGGATAACACCGATCATCCTGTATTCGCCATCAGCGGTGAACGTTTCTATGACATCACCGACGCCCTTGAACGGCTCGCTGAACAATTCCTCGGCTCAGAAAATCGTCCAGCGGTTTACACCTTCCATGATGAGCGCAAGGGTCTGCTCTCCGTTACAGGTACGGCCAACGCCATTGAGGCGATAGCGCGTGAAATCGACACGGCCGCAATGATTGCGCGCCAGCGTGACGATGCTCTCAGCCAATTCAATCACCTGTCCGAGCAGCTTTCGCAGGTCGCCGCGGAATTGATGATCACCAGAAACGCCCTTGGCCGCGCTCATGATGTCATCGAAAACAAGCAACGGCACATCGACATGCTGGGAGCCCGCGCGAAAGCAGGCACGACATGACCAAGCAGCGCCCGCCCATGACAGCCTACCGCGCGCTGTTGCGCATTGCCGACCTGATCGGCTGGGATGGCTGCGCCCTGGTGATCGGTAAAACCGAATGGACGGTCAGGAAATACGCCGATCCGGACACCGAGCGCGAAATCACCCTGCGCGATGCCATGCGTCTCGACCTGGCTTATCGCCGCGCCGGCGGTCACGGAACGCCTCTGTTTGAAGCCTACGCCGCGCTCATCTATCAGGCGGGGGTTTTCCATGAAGGTCACGGAACGCCTCTGTTTGAAGCCTACGCCGCGCGCCTTGAAGTCGAATTGGCCAGCGAAAACAGCGACCCCGGCCATATCCTTCAGGCCAGCCGCGAAGCCGCCCGCGAAAGCGGTGAGGCGCTCGATGCGGCCATCAGCATGGCCGCCGGCGGCGGCGACCGGCGCGAGGCGCTGCGCGAAGTCAGCGAAGCCGTCGCCGCCTTCCAGGGCCTTTATTCTCAGCTACAGCGGATGGAAGTCCCAGAATGACACGCCCCTTCACCGCCACCCATTTGGCCGCATGGCTCGACCTGATCCATCAGGCGCAACGGTTCACCAACCCCAAGGTATTGGACCCGTCCCGTCTTAGGGCCGCAGGGGATGCCGCCGGTAGGGCCGTCCTGCCGCCCCGCTATCAGAATATCCGCGGCTCCTGTTTCGCGCGTCTTGTCTACCTCGCCCGCTCTATTGCGGAGTTCGACGACTCTGCCCGCAAGGTGCTCTGTCACGACGCCTGCGCCTGTCAGGAACACCTGATCGAGCGCGCCACCAGCCTCGGACGACTGCAGGACGCTCTGACCGACCTTGCTACCCGCGATTTCCAGCAATTCCGGATGGACCTGACCAACCTCATGTTTCCGGCTCCCGAACCGCGCCAGCAGCGTCGATACAGGGCGGATATCGATGCCTGACACTCATGCCGCCATTTCCTTCAGTAACCTTTGCGGGCAGAGCTGTCCGGAACCTGTATTGCCGCGTAAGGGGGCAACCATGACCGAAACCACCAGCGACGAGGGTCTGCCGCAAGCCGGTATCCCTCCGAGCAGGCGTCCCAAGGGCGGCTCACCTGTCTTCCCCTGCCCGTCCTGCGGCGCATACGGGAAACAGGTGAACGTCAAGTTCATCTCTCACACGCTGCGGACGCTCTATTACCGGTGTGACGACATAATCGACTGCGGCCACGTCTGGACCGCCAATCTCGAATATGAAGCTTCGATCACCCCTTCCCGGAAAGGTCCGGTCAAGAAGACCGCCCCCTTCCTGAGGCTGAAACCGGCCACCTGACGCCGGCCTGAGCCACCTCCCCGAACCACGCCCGCCAAACGCGCTGCAAAGCGCGAACGCTACCGCCTTGCCTGTTGAAAGTCACCGCCCTCCATGGCCATGCAGAAAGACATACACGACGAGCTGCTGCCCCGGCTTATGAAGGATTTTTCCTTCAAAGATAACGGGAAGTGGCTGCAAAAGGGCCTTTGCCCCGACTGTCAGAAAAAAGAGCTGTTCGTCAACAAGGCCGATCCCTGGGTACTGAAATGCGGACGCGAAGAAAAGTGCCGATACGAACGGTCCATCAAGGACGAATACCCCGAAATTTTCGACGTTTGGTCGAAGCGCTACAAGCCGACCGAAAAAGAACCCCACGCCGCCGCTGACGCCTATCTGCACAATGCCCGCCGCCTGAACCTGCTCAACATGCGCGGCGCCTATACGCAGGACACCTATTATGACGGCAAGCGCCGCATCGCCTCCGCCACCGTCCGTTTCAGACTGCCGAACAACACATGGTGGGAACGGCTGATCGACCAGCCCGGTCGCTTCGATCGCAAGGCGCATTTCGAGCTGGGCGGGGAATGGGGCGGCCACGTCTGGGCGCCGCTCGATCAGAACAGCGAGGTTCAGGCCCGCGCCAGCCGCATTTGGATATGCGAAGGCATTTTCGATGCCTGGGCGCTGCGCGATGCCGGTCATGTCGCCGTGTCCGCCATGTCGGTCAACAACTGGCCGGAAAAGTGGCTGTCCGAGTTGCGCCGCTCTATCGCCGCCCTGGGTCTGACCACGGCCCCGGAACTGGTTTTCGCCTTCGATATCGGCAAGGCGGGCACCGAATACACCCGCAAATTCGTCGCCCGCGCGACCGAGGAAAATTGGAAGGCGACGGCCGCCCAGCCACGGCCGGAAGGTGAAATCGAGAAGCTGGACTGGAATGACCTCAAAATCCGCGACCGCCTGCGGCCGGAGGATATGGCCGGCTATTTGTGGAACGGGCGCGTTCTGCTGGCCAAGGATGCCACCGAAAAGGCCCTGTTGCTCTGGGAAAAGCATAAGTGGTCGGACTTCTCATTTATCCATGGGTCGCGCACATGGTGGGCCACATTCGACCAGGCCCGCATGACGGAAATCATGTCGAAGGAAGGCGTCAGCGAGAAATACGCCGCCAAGTCCTGCGCCGTGGTCACAGAGGTCGCCAACTGCGCCTTCCGCTCTCTGTACTGGCAACGGGACGAGAGCGTGGACGAAGCGTATCACTTTATGCGCATCGACTTCCCGTCATATTCCGCGCCATTCAAGGCCACCTTCACGGGCGGCCAGATCACGTCGGCATCGGAGTTCAAAAAGCGCCTGGCCAGCGTCACCCCCACCGGCGCGTGGATCGGCTCGACCCGCCAGCTTGACCGAATTTTCGCGCGGCAGGGCGCTGACCTGCGCATCGTCCAGGCGCTCGATTTCGCCGGCTACAGCCGCGAACACAAGGCATGGGTGCTGGATGAAATCGCCGTCACGAACGGCAAGGTCATCAAGATCAACGACGAAGACTATTTCGACCTGGGTCGCACGGCCCTGAAATTGCGCACCCGCGAACGCGCCTTTGACATCGCCTATGACAGCGACCGTTTCGACACGTCCTGGCTTTCCCCTCTGTGGGTGGCTTTCCGCGAAAACGGCATCGTCACCCTGACTTTCTGGGTCATGGCGTTTTTTGCCGAACAAATCCGGGGCGATTTCAAATCTATGGGCTTTCTGGAAATGACCGGCATACCCGGCACCGGCAAGTCCACCATTATCGAGTTTTTGTGGAAACTTTGCGGGCGCGAAAATTACGAAGGTTTTGACCCGGCCAAATCCACCCTGGCCGCCTATACCCGCAACCTCTCCCGCGTCGGGAACCTGCCCGTCGTCTTCATGGAAGGCGACCGTGGCGAGGATGCACCCCATGCCAAGAAAATGGACTGGGATGAAATCAAGCCGCTGTTCAACGGCAAGATCGGCCGGGCGCGCGGCATTAAATCCGCCGGCAACGAAACCTACGAACCGCCCTTCCGGGGCGCGCTGATCATCGAACAGAACTACCCGGTCAACGCCTCCCCCGCCGTCATGGAACGGCTTATGCCGCTCAACTATACGAAGGACGGCTGGTCAGAAGCCACCAAGACGGCGGCCACCCGGATCGAGAATTGGCCGATCGAGGAAATCAGCGGCACCATCATTCACCTGATCCGCCGCGAGGCCGACTATCTCAAGGTGTTCCGCGAAAACCTGCGGACTTACGAAGAGCGGCTGGCCAAGAAGGCGAAGGTGCGCAACGGCCGTATCCGCCTGACCCATGCCGAGCTTCATGCCGGCCTTGATGCCCTGGCCGCGATCATGCCCGGCCTGGTCGCAGAAACCGTCGCGCAGGTCCATGAGTTCATCGACACCATGGCGCAGGCCAAGGACCGGTCGCTGGAAACCGACCACCCGATCGTTGCCGACTTCTGGGACGCCTATGACCTGATGGTCATCAAGGAAGGCGTGGATGGGGTCAACCATTCCCGCAACCCGGACGAGTTCATCGCCGTCAACCTCTTGGATTTCGAGAGCAAGTGCAGACGCGCACAGGTGAGCTGCCCCGCCATCACCGACCTGAAAAAGCACCTGAAAGCCTCGAAATCGCGGCCTTTCGTCGAGGCCAAGTCGGTCAATTCCGTCAACGAAAAATACGTCCACTGCTGGGTTTTCCGCAATCCGGATGCCGTTTCCAAAGCCAAAAAAGGAGCCTGAGAATGCAAAACTACAAGAATAATCTGAAACTTTATGCCGAAAATCCGCAACGACTGGCCCGCGACCAGGCGCAAATCACTACTGTGTCGCGCGGCTATGCCACTGGCGAAATCGAAGAACGCGAAATCTCGCTTTACGCCCTGCGTACCCTGTCGAACGCACAACTGAAAGCCGTCTGGCCGCATCTGCCGAAGCCCGCCCCGAAGCCCGAACCTGTTACGCGTTCTGAGGAACACAATCTCTGGCTACCGCGCCGGGAAACGCAGTTTGTTCTTGGCTGGGTTGATATCGTGCTGCTCGTTTCCGGCGCGGCTTTGTTCGGGATCGGCATTGGCGGCGTCCTGCTCGCGGCCTTCATTAAGTGTGCCGCATGATGCGCGTCCGTATTTACCCCCATGCCGTCGAGCGTCTCAAACAGTCCTCGCGGCGTTTCCTTCCTGACATCAAGAACAGCCACCGTATCGAGGCTTTTGCCAGAGGACTGCGTTACAATTCCTACGCCAGCCTGACCTTCGACCTGAAGGCCAACCATGAGGTTGTCCGGACCCTGGATGGCAAACGTTTTACCGCCTTCATACGAGAGAAATATCCGCATTTGCCCGCAGAACGCGGGCCGGAAGTGTTCCTGCTCATTGTCGGCCATGCCTGTTTGCAGGTGGTCGATGCCGAAGGCGGTGCGGAATGAAGGACATCGGCCTCTTCATCCTTGGCTGGCTAATCGGCTACGCACTTGGCAATGCAGCAATTTGGGCAAGCGGCGTCGCATGGCGTTCGATCCGGCGGGTGCGTAAATGAGCACCATCGACGATCTTTACCCCAGGGCCAAACACCTTGTCCTGACCGAAGGCAAGGCCTCGACCAGCTTTATCCAGCGCAGTCTCCAGATTGGCTATAACGCGGCCACCGCCCTGATCGAGCGTATGGAGGCGGATGGCATAGTCAGTGCCGCCAACCATGCCGGAAAGCGTGAAATCATTGGCCCGGCCGCCACGGTCGCTGAAATCTGTGCCGAGGTGCGCGAACTGACCGCGCAGACGGCTGACACGCCGCCTTGGGAAGGTGAAGCCGAAACGCAGGCGGCTCCAAAAGCCGAAGCCCCGGTTCTGCCGAATGATGGCACGGTCTATACCTGTTCCGGCTGCGATATTGAAGTCCAGGGCAACGCGCAGCACCAGCCTCCCGGCTGGTATGAGCAATATTCGTCCACCCTGGGCGTAATGATGCACCGCTGTCCGGATTGCGCCGCCAAGAACGCGGTGCAGATCGCCACCGGCAAGATGACAACGGAAGAAATCGCCGCCGCCGGTGATGATGCCGACACCATCACGGCGGCCGCGCAAGGCCGCCTGCGCACCATCGTCGAACGCTGCCAGCGCGTCATGGAGGATATTTCCGGCCTGCGCGGCGACCTCAAGGAAGTGCTGGACGAGGCGAAGGGCGAAGGTTTCGACGTCAAGATCATCCGCAAGCTGCTGTCTGAGCTGCAAAAAGACCCGGCCAAACGCGAGGAAGAACGCGAGCTGCTGGAGCTGTACGCCGCCTCGATCGGGGAGCGTCTGTAATGCCCCGGAAATATCAGCGCCGCCCGCTTTGTCCGTGGGGCTTCCTCACCCTGTTCATGCTGACCGGTTCCGCCACCGGCATGGCCACGGCGCTCTTTTGCGCCTGGCGGATGATCACGGGGCACCCGTCATGAACCCGCACCCCCTGCTCGACCGGCAAACGCCCGTTCCGGTCGGCCGGCGCTGCCCGACAGGCCAACGCCACCAACCCCAAACGCATCCGCGTCTACCTCTGCCACGAATGCAGATGTTTCCACACCACCTCAAAAAAGAAGGAAAAATACAGATGATCACAGTCACCTTTTACGGCCCTGTAGCCAGCGGAAAAACCACTGCTATCGAGGAAGCCATTAAGCTGTTGACCGGGCGCGGCTACAGGTGCGCGAATGCAGAAGGTTGGTCGGATAATGCCACCCCTCCAAAAGACCTCGATGTCATTTTCAAATCGGTTATCGAAGGTAGTGAACTGCTCTTCGAAATCGATTGTTCCGATCAAAGCGGCACACAGCTTTATTGGAACGTGAATGCAGAGTGCGAACTGGCGGTCGATGTCGCCCTTGATCGTCTGGCGGAGGAAAAAGCGGCCCGTGAAGCCAAGACAACACCCGCCGGCGACTACGCCATCCTCGAAATGTTCGGCCATTCCACCTTGGTCGGGCGCATTTGCGAGGTCGAGCGTTTCGGCTCGAAAATGCTCCAGATTGAGCCGATCTGGCAGGACGCCTTGTTGCCGCCGGTTCATGTGGGCGGCGCATCGATCTATCGCCTGACACCCTGTAGCGCAGACGTGGCTTTCAAACGCCAGCCGCAACATACCTACCAGTTGCCGGATACCTTACGCGCCACGCTCGCCGCCCCCGAACCGGCGAAGGTCGAATACTACGCCGGCGGCGACTTAGACGATGTGAATTTTTAGGCCGCCGTCATGTCCGTCCGCATCCACCTGACCTATTGGGCGCCAGGCTGCGCCGATGTGGAAAGCACCGACCCGGCGCTCTGGCACGATTTCGACAGCCTGACCGCTGAAGAAGCCATCCTCTGGATCATCAAGCGCCTCGAAAGATCGTCCGCCGCCGCCCTGATCGTCAGGGACGAGCACTTAGGGACCGTCTTTTACGCCCGCCATCCGGATAGCAACCAGCCTGTCCGGATGGCCACCGTCCTCGACGGCCTGTCGTTCCCCGACCTGGCCGAAGCCCACGAAACCCTCAAAAAACGAAAGAAAGCCGGATGAATTGGGCCTCTTACACTCTGGTCGCGCTTCTCGTGATCAATATCCTCTCTACGGCACATGAAGCCGGAAAAACCGGCAGGCCACGAATTTTTTGGATTGCTCTGATCGCTGGAGCCATCAACGCCGTCCTCTACTATTTCGCCGGGGTGTTAGGATGAGCGCGCCTATCAAAAACACCGCCCTCCACTACCACGGCGCGAAATTCCGCCTTGCGCCATGGATCATGCAATTTTTCCCTGCCCATCGCACCTATGTCGAACCCTTCGGCGGTGCGGCCGGCGTCCTGCTGAGGAAAGCGCCGGCATATGCCGAAGTCTATAACGATCTTGACGGCGAAGTCGTCGCGTTCTTCCGTGTATTGCGTGACCCGACACAGCTTGAAAAGCTGGTCGAAGCCCTCACCCTGACGCCCTACGCCCGTGAAGAATTCAAGGAGGCATACGTTCCGGCCGCCGATGATGTCGAACGCGCCCGCCGCCTTTGCATCCGCTCACATATGGGCTTTGGCAGCGCCGCCACTTCTGGCCAGGCTGTAGGCTTTCGCATCGATACCGCCCGCCCCTACGGCACCACACAGGCGGTGTGGGCGCGTTATCCGGAGACGTTAGGTGCGGTCGGCCGGCGACTTGCCGGCGTCCTGATCGAAAACCGCCCTGCAGAACGTGTCATTCGTGATCATGACCGCGACGACACCCTGTTTTTTGTCGATCCGCCCTATCTGCTTTCAACCCGAAAGGTTGGCGACTCCGCCTGTTATCGCCACGAAATGAGTGAGCAGGACCATATTGCCCTCATTGAACAATTGAAGATGATCAAAGGCATGGTGGTATTGTCGGGCTATCAGTCCGACCTTTATTCCGATCTGCTTTCAGGCTGGACGCAACATGAAAAGCGGACCGCCGCATCTGCCGGCAGAGGCTCCGCCGTCCGAACTGAGGTTGTCTGGCTGAACCCTCGTTGCGCGAAGCGTCAGATTGCAGGTGCCGCATGAGTGATTTCAACTGCCCAGCCTGCAACCTAGCCTTCTACATAGGCGAATATCCGGACCACCTAACGGACATGGGTCCAAACAATACCTTCGAGTTCGACTGCGACTGTGGCGCCGTCTTCACCTGTGACGTGGACTGGGACCCCACCATCACGCCGCGCGATGACTTCAAAATGTCAGGCGGTGCCGCATGACCGCCACGCCTCTCAAAATCGGCAATGCCACCTTGCTCACCGGTGAATGCCGCAACGTCATGGCTACCCTGCCGGATGCCTCGGTTGACGCCATCGTCACGGACGCGCCCTACGGCCTGTCGGAAGAACCCGATATGCTCGAAGTGCTCCGTCACTGGATGGCAGGTGACGACTATACTCATGCCACCACCGGCTTCATGGGCAAGGAATGGGATAGCTTCGTGCCCGGCCCGGCTATCTGGCGGGAAGCCTTCCGCGTCCTTAAGCCAGGCGGCCATTTGCTTTGCTTCGGCGGCACCCGCACCTATGATATGGTTGTGCTCGCCATACGTCTGGCAGGCTTTGAAATCCGTGACCAAATCGACTGGATTTACGGCAACGGCTTTCCCAAAAACCTCAATATCGAACGCGCGATCGATTGCGAGGTCTGCACCCTTCCCGGCCGACATTTCCGCACCAACCTGCCTGATCTCCATATCCGCCGGCCCAATGATCACATTTGCCCGCCGTCCGTTACCGGGGCCGAACACACCGGCAAGGGCACTGCGCTCAAACCCGCCCATGAACCCATTGTGGTTGCGCGCAAGCCTCTGATCGGAAGCGTAGCAAGCAACGTGCGATCTCATGGCACTGGCGCCTTAAATATCGACGCCTGCAGGGTCGGCTTTGCAAGTGAAGCCGATAAGGCTGAAACTACAGGAAAAAATAAACACTCCGGGCGCGGTCGAGCAAACAATGCTGTGTTTGGCCACGGCTTCAACGCTGACACTAACTATGATGCCGAAGCTCGCTGGCCAGCCAACATTATCCACGATGGCAGTGATGAAATCGTGGCACAGTTCCCTGCAAACCGCCCGGCCGCTGGCGGATCTGCGCGTGAAAAAGTGGGGACAGATGGCAATGTGTTTAGCCCTGGCATTACGTCAGGCGGGCAAAAGATCGTTAGAAACGATACAGGTTCAGCCGCCCGCTTCTTCTATTGCGCCAAGGCCAGCAAACGCGAACGGGATGAAGGTCTGACAGGCCCGGAAAAGCCGGTATTCTGGCATCAGACCGGCAATGGCGCATCTGGAAAGCCATCCTCGATCAGCGCCGGCAGGGCCACGGCCCTGAAAAACGACCACCCGACCGTTAAACCGGTCGAGCTGATGCGTTACCTGATCCGCCTGGTCGCTTCGCCGGGTCAGATCGTGCTTGACCCATTCATGGGATCAGGCAGCACCGGCAAGGCCGCCGCTCTCGAAGGCGTGGATTTTATCGGCATCGACATGAACCCCGCCTATGTCGAGATCGCCGCCGGCCGCATCGCCTTCAGCCAGGTCGAGGCCGCCGCCGAATGACCGCGCCCGTCCATGCCACTCCAAATGCCTGGCCTCTCCTTATGCGTATGGAGACGGCTTTGGCATATCTGGATAACATGGACGAGCGCACCTTTAAGAAAATCTGCCCGGTTCAGCCGCTCGACCTGGGCGCCAATGTTCTGCGCTACCATCGTATGGACCTTGACGCTTGGGCGGCCGGCGTCGATCACCGCTTGCCGAAATCCGCCGCCATCGTTAACGATGTGCCGGCAAAAAGCGCCCCTCCCGTCGAAGAATTGAGCGCGACCGCCACAATGTCCTCACTGGACAGGGTGCGCGCCCGTATCGAAAAGGACAAAACGTGTCGGAAAATGAGCCGCCGATAAAGGTCAAATACGTCCAGCGGGCGAAATGGGGCGACCAGACCCACCTCTATTTCCGCAAGGGCGAGTACCGCGAAGGCCCTCTGGCGTCTGCCGATGGCACTCAGGAACTCAAGGACGAGGTGGAAGCCATCCTGAAAAGGCTGACCGCCGCCACGACGGCGGCCGCCAAGCCGCGCGCCGGCACGGTAGGCGCTGTACTGAAGGAATATAACCGGTCCCCCGAATTCCTGAACAATGCCAGGGTCACCCAAGAGGACTATCAGGAATATATCGACGAGTTTCAGGCAGACATTGGCGACCAGCTGCTGAAAGACGTGACCCGCGCATGGGTTTTGGAGCTGCGGAACCTCTGGGCACAGAGGGGGTATCGCGCCGCCAATTTGCGTCTTCAGGTGCTGAAAAATGCCCTCAAGTCCATAATCCTTGACGATGACGACACCCGCATAAAGGGCGATCCGTTCAAAGGCATCGAAAACGTGAAGCGACCGTCAGAGATGGGCGAAGCCCACCTGATATGGACGGATGCCGAGGTTGAAATCTGCATAGAGGATGCGATCGCGCGTGGTCGCCCGGGCCTGGCCCGCGCCGTCGCCCTCGGCCGCTATGCCGGATTCCGGCGCAAGTCCATTTGCAAGGTGCCGCTCCATGCCCGGATCAAAGACTATGATAGCGACGGCTATCTGGTGAACCGCCTCTATTGGCTGACGGAAAAGCGCAAGGTTCAGGCTGACATGCGCGAGGACGCGAAGCTGACCGCCATCATGGACCGGACGCCGAACAAGGCCCTGACCATTGCCTATAACGCCGATGGCAACCCATGGAAGGAGCGCCAGCTTAATCAGGCCATCGATCGGCACATGGCCCGTCTGGCCAAAGCCGGGAAGGTTCGCGCCGCCGTTGACGAGGACGGTAACGTCTACTGCCCGCTCGATATTCACGGCCTGCGCCATGCGCGTGGCGTGGAATTGGCCCGTAGCGGCAACTCGGACGCCCAGATACAGGCGCAGCTCGCACAGTCCACCCCGGCCGCCGCCGTCAAATACCGCCGGCAGGCAATGAACCGGGATCTGGCTGACGCTGCCCAGGACAGCGTCGATAACGTGCGCGACCTTCGGGCGAAGCGGAAGGCCGCTAAGCGCGGAACCAGGCGGGAACAAAAACTGTAAAGGGAACTGTAAAGTCGCTGTAAAGGGATCAGCAGTTTCAGCCGCGGCGACTTCCAAGGCCCAATAAATACATGATTTTAAAGGGAGAAAATTGGTGGGTGGGCACGGACTCGAACCGTGGACCCGCTGATTAAGAGTCAGCTGCTCTACCAACTGAGCTACACACCCGAACCAATTCTTCGGAACCAGCCGGGCTTGGTGACCCCGGCGGTGAGGCGCGGAACATAGCCAATTATTCCGGCATGACAAGTGTTAAATTCGCTTTTTCCAAAGTTTTTAAGCAAGCGGTTTCAAAGCTTCGATCCAACCTTTCCGCTCTTACCCGGAATTATATGTCCTGACGGCGCCCCGTCCCTTGAACAGTACATGGAGGCAGTCTCAGAATATTGATTTTATGAAGAAAATTGTTGTGTTCCAGGAAAAATGAGTGCGATATTCAGGCTATGGGGACGAAATCATGATGAAACCTGAGTTGCTGATCCTGGGTAACAGCGAAAGCCGCGTGGTGGTTGTGGACGATTTTACCGGCGCCTGTGACCATATCCGCGCTCTGGCGTCGGACCTCGCCCCTTTCCCGCCCCATACCGTCTATTACCCCGGCGTCCGCCGCATCGTCACGCCGCAGGATACCACCGCGCATGACTATATGCACAGGCTCCTGATCGACGCCTCACCCTATATCGGCGGCGCGTTCGATATTGACCGGTTTGACTGGATCGAGGGCAGTTTTTCCATGATAACACGGCCACCGGAAACCCTGGGGCCACGCCAGCGCGCGCCACATATCGATACGGTCGAGGCGAAATACCTGGCTATCCTGCACTATCTCAGCGACACGCCAGGCACCGGCACCGCCTTTTTCCGCCAGCGTTCAACCGGCATCGAGCGGGTGACGGCAGATAATTTCGACCAGTATGTCGCCGCCGCGCAGGTCGATAATCCGCAGGCCACCGGCTATATAAACGGTTCCGACCCGTGGTTCGAGCAGATCGGCCAGGTTGACGCAAAACCAGACCGGCTGGTCATTTATGAAGGCTGTCTGCTGCACTCCGGCATTATTCCACCGGATATGGTGCTCAGCGATGATCCGCGGATTGGCCGACTGACGACCAATATCTTTATCAGAGGTCGCTAAGGCTATCCCCCCGACATCAGGCCTTAAGAAGCGTCAGGCGCGCCGATATGCCGGTGGTTGAGGATGGCGCGATCCAGATATCGAAATCGCCCGGCTCAGCCTGCCATTTCAGATCAAGCCCGACAAAGGCCAGATCGGCACGGGACAGATCGAAAGCTGCCGCTTGCGTTTCGCCAGGCTTGAGATCGAGATGCCTGACACCTTTCAGCGAACGCACCGGCTGGGTGATCGAGGCCACCCGGTCATGGATATAGAGCTGCGCCACCTCATGCGCCGGACGGCTCTCCGTATTGGTGATACTGGCCGAAACCGTCACCTTGCCGGACCACGGCAGCTCCGCCGCGCTCAGTCGTGTTTCGCCATACTCAATCCGGCCATAGCCCAGGCCATGCCCGAACGGATAGCGACTCGAAACCGGCGTCACGGTAACGGGCGCGATAACTGGCCTCATCACCAATCTGCGGACGCCCGGTGGCGCGGTGATTGTAATAGAAAGGCTCCTGTCCCGATTTCTGCGGAAAGCTGCATGGCAAACGGCCCGACGGGCTGTAATCGCCGAAAAGCAAATCAGCGATGCCATTGCCCACCTCCGAACCGAGGAACCAGGTGCAGAGGATGGCATCGGCTTCCCTCACCGCCCCTTCCAGCGCGATGGCGCGGCCATGACTCAGCAAGACTACCACCGGTTTGCCCGTGGCTTTCACGGCTTCCGCCAGCGCCATCTGCGCATCGGGCACAGTGATTTCGGTGCGCGACTGCGCCTCGCCGGACATTTCCTGCCCCTCGCCAATACAGAGCACCACCACATCCGCCGCTCTGGCCGCCTTGACCGCCGCTTCAATGCCATCTTCAATCGGCGCGTCGATATCGCAGCCACGCATTACGCTCAGGTTGTCCCCGATCACGCCGCGCATGGCCATTTCGACCGTGATGCTGTCCTTCGTATCTGGGAACACCACCCAGTAGCCATTGAGCTGGTTCTTGTCCGCCGCCAGCGGGCCGATCAGGGCTACCTTCTGGCCGGACTTTTTGAGCGGCAACACCTCATTATCGTTCTTCAGCAGCACACAAGCCCGCCGCGCTGCCTCCCGCGCCAGGGCAATGGTTTCAGGCTTGCGCATGTCATTGCGTTCGCGCTCCGGGTCCATCGACTTATAGGGATCATCGAACAGGCCGATGGCCATCTTAATGCGCAGCACCCGGCGCACGGCCTCATCCAGCACCTTCACCGGCACCTCACCGGAGCGCACCAGATCCGGCAGGTATTTCATGTAGATGCCCGACTGCATCGACATATCGCAGCCGGCCAAAATCGCCTTCTTCGCGGCGTCGCGGCCATCGGCGGCAAAGCCATGCGCGATCAGTTCCTCCTCAGAGGTGAAGTCAGAGACGACAAAGCCGGTGAAACCCATTTCGCCGCGCAGAATATCGGTCAAAAGCCTGCGGTTGCCGGTCGAAGGCACGCCGCCGATATCGTTGAAGGCGCTCATCACCGTCAGCGCGCCGGCGTCGATCCCCGCCTTGAAGGATGGCAGATGCGTCTGGCGCAGGGTCGGCTCGGTGATCTCGACCGTGTTGTAATCCATGCCACCTTCGACCGCGCCATAGGCGGCGAAGTGCTTCAGGCAGGCCAGCATCGAATCCTGGGCTTTCAGGTCCGCTCCCTGGAACCCCTGAACACGGGCAGCGGCGAACCGGCAGGCCAGCCAGGTATCCTCACCCGCTGCCTCCGCCGCGCGGCCCCAGCGCTGATCGCGCACTACGTCAACCGCCGGGGAAAAGGTCCAGTGGATGGCGGACGCCGTAGCCTCAATGGCCGCCGCGCGGTTGGTGCGGCGGGAAAGTTCCAGATCGAAGCTGGCAGCTTCCGCCATCGGGATCGGAAAGATGGTCTTCATGCCGTGGATGATGTCGGCGGCAAAGATCAGTGGAATGCCGTGCGGTGACTTTTCCACCGCCACCTTCTGCAACTCACGGCTCAAGGCCACGCCACGGCCGTTGAACAGGCCGGTGATCTTGCCAGCGGCGATATCGGCCAGCACCCGATCCTTTAACTGACTGGCAATGGCCGGATTGAAGAAGGCCGCCTCAGTGCGCACCGAGTCGCTGTAAAGACTCAGCTGCCCGGCCTTTTCCTCCAGAGACATCTTCGCAAGCAGCCCTTCGATAAAAGCATCCTTCGGCGCAGCAATCGCTGGCGCAAAAGCCGACGCCGCGCCCGATACGGCGATGGTCGAGGCCGCGCCTTTGAAAAAAGCACGCCGGGAAAGAGACTGGGACATGGCTCAGGCTTTCGGAATAAAAAAGAGGGGAAAACCAAAGCCCTCCCCTCTCCAGTTTGCTCACTTACCAGGGAGAGCGCTTACCACTTGTAACGCAGGCCGACCTGATAGGACCGTGCCGAACCGGTAGTGTTGTTATCGCCGGCACGAGTCGGGCCTTGCTGACCATCACGCGCGTCGATACAGCCGGTATCGGTCGGCGAACACTTCAGGCCACCACCCCAACCCGAATAGATGCGATTGACGGAATCGAACAGGTTATAGACCTGGCCTTCAAGGGTGATAGTCTGGCCGCCCGGCAGTTCAAAGTCCTTGGAAATGCGCAGATCGACATTCTGATAGGCAATGTTATCCTTGGGGGTAACGCCGCCGGGAATGATGCGTACAGCCGGACCGCTGGCGTCGATATAATCGAATGGCCCGCCTGACGCGAGGGTGACGAAGGCCGAGACTTGTGTATCCCATGGGCCATCCACAATACCGGTACCGACGAAGCGCCACTTGTCCACCCCTTCGGCATCATGCCAGCCAGAATCGTGCGGCATGGCGTAATCGAAGATGAAGCGGTCGTTATGGCCGGTCGCCTTGGCATTGGTCAGGGTCAGGGTGCCGCTGTAACCATAGTGCGAGGCGCGGCTATAAGGCTTGTCCACCGTCAGGTAGAGGGCCTGATACTTGGCTTTCTGGTCATTGGTCGAGATGATCAGGTTGCCATAGCCCGGCAAACCATAGCCCCAGGGCTGGCAGGCGTATTCCGGGCCATAGGTGCACCAGGAGCCATCGGGATTGCGATTGCCCAGAACAAAACTGAAGATGTCCTTGCTTTCGATATCCGCCAGGGTCACGCTGGTGGCGATATCACCGAACTGCTTGCGGACGCCAAGATTGAACTGATCGGAATAAGGCACCTTGGCGTTGTTGTTCAGCGCGTAGATTTCGCCCCTTTGGCCCGTGGCCTTGGCAGCGGCGATCAGCGCGGTCTTGTCTGTGAAATAGGCTGGATTCCAGGTGATGTTGTTGTCATTCGGATCTGTATCGACCGTGCCTTCTGGATTGATATTGAGTGTTACGACATGAATCTGGGTGCGGCGCGTTTCCAATTGAGCATCGTCATAGATGGTGCGGTCATAATAACGGCCATAGCCACCAAAGATAACCAGATCGCGGTCGCCATTAATATCGTACGAGAAGCCCAGACGTGGCGCCAGCGCACCGCCGAATGGCTTACGATTATGCCCGTTACTGATATAGTCCCCCGGATCAAAACCGGCCGCCTTGAAATTAGCCCAGCCACGTATGGCCGCGGCCACGCCCGGATCGGTAACGAACTTGTCGTTGAGCATATTGGTTTCATAATCCCAACGCACACCGAGATTCAAGGTCAGGTGATCATCGACCGTCCAGTCGTCCTGAATGAATAAGCCCCATTGGTTGTTCTTGCCCGTCACGACCGGATTGCCATCCGCGATGATCACCCGCACAGGCACATTGTTCGACGCGCCGTAAGTATAGGTGCTGGCCGGATAGAAAAATTCTGGATTGAAGTGATCGGCTTCCGTCGCGATGTATTCATAAAGCGCCAGCTTGACGCCCGCCTTGATCACATGTTGGCCGTGCCATTCCAGTCCGGTGAAGGTCATGGTGTCGCGGAAAGTGGTGTTGTCCTGCCCCTTTTCCTGCGCATAGGTGGCGCCCCCTACCTTGGCAAGCACGCCAAAGTCGGTTGGACTATTGATAATGGTTTGCCCGACCCCATCCGTCAGCGGGGTCTGGAGCCAGTGATAGGTCTGGTATTCCAGGGTCATTTCATTGAGGATGTTTTCCTCACGATATTTCCAGGAAATCAATCCCTGGCGGACATATTGATCCAGCGTATTGCCCTGCGTATAAGCTGTAGTCCGGTCAAAGCCGCGTACATCGTCCTCTTCACGGTCCTGGAAAGACACGTCAATCGTATTCATCTCATTAGGCGTCCAGGTCAGCTTGCCGAAGTAGAGGTCCTCCTGGAAGTCTTTCGCGTAAACCCCGTTTTCCGCTCCAAAGCCTGGCAAAGTAATATCGACCGCATCCGTCGGGCGCTGGTCCTTGCGGTGTTCATAAGCGGCGTAGAAGTGCAGCAGATCCCTGACGATCGGCCCGCCGATATCCACGCCGTATTCGGTGTTCTGGTAATCGCCCTTCGGCTGGTCACGCTGATAATAGGGCTGGCCGATCATGTCCTTGGACTGGTAGGTCGCAAAGGCGCTGCCGTGGAACTCGTTGCCGCCGGTCTTGGTGACGGCCGAGATGATGGCGGTGCCCGCCTGTTCGTATTCGGCCTTGAAGTTCTGGGTCGAAACCTTGAATTCCTGGATGGCCAGTTGCGGGAACGGATTGCCGCGTGACGAATCCTGCCCCATCGTGCCGCCTTGCAGCACCTGGTTCTTCTGGCTCTGGCCATCGATGAACACGTTGACCTGGTTAGCCGAGGTAGCGCCGGCGCGGAACTGCTTGTTCTCGGCATCGGGCGTCACGGCCACACCAGGCGCCAGGGCGGCAAAGTTCAGGAAGTTGCGGCCGTTCTGCGGCAGGCTGTTGATCTGGGTCTGCGACACGCTGGTGGCCACTTCCGAGGTGCGGACTTCCTTGCGGCGACGGCCGACGACCGTGATCGTCGCGGTCGGCTCAGGCGCCGCGGCGGCATCGAGATCGAGCGTGGTGGTTTCGCCAACGGCCAGGGTCACCTCTTCCACGGTCGAGCCAACGGCGATCCTGTAATTGCCGGGACGCAGACCGACGATGACATAGCTGCCATCGGCGCGCACCGTGCCGGTGGTGACGGCGCCGGTGTTGGTGTCAGTGGCCGTTACCTGAGCGCCGGCCTGGGCCGAGGCGACATGCCCCTGCACCGTGGATGTATCGGCGGCCAGCGCCACCGTGCCCAGCGTGGCGGTGAGCGCGAAGATCGACGCGCCCAGGACCAGCCGGAATTTCGCTGAATGATTCATTATTGTTCCTCCCAAATATATCGCGTGCTGAGTGCCGGCCGAAACCCCGTCTTTGACTTGAAGTTCCGGTCCCTGTGTGGTGGTCAGCCTGTCCGTCTGCTGCTTTCCCGAATGACCAGTTCCGGTGAAATCACTATGGATTCGGCAGGTTCGGCATCCGGATCAGCCAGCGCGTCGGCCAGCAGGTCCAGGCCGCGCCGGCCCAGTTCGTACACCCCAACCCTGAGCGTGCTTAAGGATGGCTGAGCGAAACGCGCGATCGGCACATCATCGAAGCCGACAATGGCCATATCGTCCGGCACCGACACGCCGTTTTCCTTAAGCGCGAACAGAGCGCCCACGGCCATCATGTCATTACCGACAAAGATACCGTCCGGCGTCGGGGCACCAGCGGAGAGCATATCCTTGATGCAGCGAAAACCGCTCTCTTCGGTGAAATCGCCTTCATGAACCACCGCATGAGCGACCTTCGCGCCCGCCGTCTTGACGGCATCCTCGAAACCACGCTTGCGCTCCTGCGCCTCGAAATTGCTTTCCGGTCCGCTGATATGGGCCAGACGTGTGCAGCCCTGCGCCACCAGATGCTCGACCGCCAGCCGCCCCCCGGCATAGTTATCGACCGTGATGGCGCCATAGCCCGACTGGCCGATCCGGCTGGCGATCGTCACCAGCGGCAGGCTCACCGGCAAAACCGCGCCGAGATCCTGTGAATCGACAAAGGGCGACATGACCAGCAGCCCATCGACGCGCCCGGACATGGCCAGGATCGCCGCCACCGCTTCCTTGATATCGCCATGCGAACCGGACACCAGCAGGTGCAGCCCCCTGGCGCGCGCCGCCACATCGACACCGCGAATGATCTCCGAGAAGAACTCGCCGTAGATATCCGGCAGCAGCAGGCCAATGGTATTGGTTTTCGCCAGGGCCAGCGAACGCGCGCCGCCGTGAGGGATATATTTCAGCTTGGCGGCGGCTTCGAGCACACGCGTACGCACCCCTTCGGCGACATTATCGAGGCCGTTGATGGCGCGGGAAGCCGAAGCGATCGACACCTCCGCTTCCTTTGCAACGTCGTTCAGCGTGGCGCGCCGCATCGTCTCTCCTCTGGCTGTTTATCGGCCGCCCCGCGCAAGCGGTCAAAAGGGGCAGGATGGCGGCATGTTTTGCATATAGCGCCACTCCGTAAACGCTTACATTTTGCTTGTCAATGACTATGCAAGCGCTTACATTGCGTCATGTGATCACGATTTTTCACCTGAAACCGGCATGGCGCGCCCATCCAGCAATCATACAACATATTGAATCATATTTATTTTGTTAAAAACGCAGTCCATTCCACCATGACAAACCATGCATCCATGATCAGGTTTCATACGCCCGGTCGGAGCGGATGCCCGGGAAGTGTTGCGAAAGGGTAACAAACCGGCCGCCGAAATCGAAGACACGCCGCTGTTGTCGCCCTATCAACAACGGCGCCCTGACCCCGCCGCACCCATCCGGCGGGGTTCTTTTTTACATCGCCGGCGCCCGGCAATAACGGGCGATATAATCCTCATGGCGTGGCATGGCGTTGACATTATCCTCGATCACGGCCTCGATATCGCGCAGGAAACCGACGATCTCAGCTTCGGGAATTATATCGACATTGGGGTCGTAATCCGGGCGCATTCCCTGCCCCAGCAGCACCTGCACCCAGCTTTCCTCGCGGAACAGTTCAAAAGCGCCGCGCTTGAACAGCCGCGCCGATGATTGGAACAAATCGAGCTTGCGCCGGAGCGCATCCGGCACCGGCATATGTTTGAGGTATTTCCAGAAAGGCGTATCTTCGCGCTCCGTTACCTTGTAATGGGCAATGATGAAGTCGCGGATATCGCGGTATTCGTCATCCGTATAGGTGTTGTACTCGGCGATATCGGCAGCGTTGAAGCCCTGCCCCGGAAACAGCGACAGCAGCCGCAGGATGCCGGTCTGGATCAGGTGAATACTGGTCGATTCCAGCGGCTCCAGGAAGCCGCCCGACAGGCCGATAGCGACGCAATTCTTCTCCCAGGCCTTGTGACGCTTGCCCGGCCGGAATTTCACCAGCCGCGGTTCCGCCAGTGCCTGGCCGCCCAGGTTAGACATCAGGACATCCACGGCGGTCTGATCATCCGTATAGCCACTGGAATAGACATAACCGTTACCCGTACGGTGCTGGAGCGGGATGCGCCATTGCCAGCCGGCATCGCGCGTGGTGCAGGTGACATAGGGGGTAATGTGTGCGGGGTTGACCGAAGGCACGGCATAGGCGCGATCGCACAACAGCCATTCATTCCAGTCTTCGTAACCGACACCCAGCGCCTCGCCGATCAGCAGGCCACGCATACCGGAACAGTCGATGAAAAGATCGCCGCCGATTGCCTGTCCGTTTTGCAGGGTCACGGCATCGATAAAGCCGTCTTCCGGCCGCCGGTTCACCTGTGTGATCCGGCCTTCGATGCGCCTGACGCCGCGCTGTTCACTCCGGGTCCGCAAGTAGCGGGCATAGAGCGAGGCGTCGAAGTGATAGGCGTAGTCGAGATCGCCCATCGGCGGCCCGCGCCTGGGGTCAGGCGGCGCGAAGCGTCCCTTGCGGGCGGCGGCGCAGCAGATGGCGTAACGGTCGAAATGTTTGACCGCCCCCTTCTCCCGCATTTTCAGCCAGAACTGATGCGTATGCAGCCACAGCCGATCGATGCCAATCTTGCCGAAGCCATGGATATAGCTGTCGGTCGTGTCTTGAGGGCCATTGCGCCAGCCGACAAACTCGATGCCCAGCTTGAAGGTCCCCTGTGTCGCCTTCAGGAACTCGGCTTCGTTTAGTTCCAGCATCTCATTGAAGACCTTGATCGCCGGTATGGTCGCCTCGCCGACACCGATGGTGCCGATTTCCTCGGATTCGATCAGAGTGATGTCGTAACGCCCCATCAGAAGCTTAGACAATAGGGCGGCCGTCATCCAGCCGGCCGTGCCGCCGCCGACAATGGTGATGGTCCTGATGGGATGGCTCATGTGGCCCCGTCCTGAATTTAGGGAATCCACAGATTGCACAGATTAACACAGATTAAGGCGCGTTAGCGCCCTGGCTTAAACCGGCCGCAACGGAAGCCCTTGCGATTGGATAGGCGGCGCAAGCGCCTTCTTAATCTGTGTTAATCTGTGCAATCCGTGGATAAACCTCTTTGCTTACTTATGCCATCAGTTCAAACATCGCGGGTGTGCCATCAATAGATGACGGCGCGATCCAGACATCGAACTGCCCCGCTTCCGCCAAGGGTTTCAGGTTCGGGTGAACAAAGGCCAGGTCGGCGGCGGTCAGGGTAAATTCGACCGTCACACTCTGCCCCGGCTCCAGATCCAGATGCCGGAAGCCCTTCAGCGCCCGGATTGGCTGAGTCATCGACGCCACCTTGTCATGGATGTAGAGCTGCGCCACCTCATGCACCTTGCGCGCACCGGTATTGCTGATCGTCGCGGTCACCTTGATGGTCCCATTCATCGTCATAGTAGGCGCATTTACCGCCGTGGCACCGTAAGTTACAGTCGAATAGCTCAAGCCATGGCCGAAGGGATACAGTGCCTCATTGGTCACTTCGCGGTAGCGCGCCTTGAAGTTCTTGTCGTCGCTGATCTGCGGGCGGCCGGTGATGCGGTGATTGTAGTAGAAGGGTTCCTGCCCCGACGCTTGCGGGAAACTGACCGGCAGGCGGCCTTGCGGCGCGTAATCGCCGAAGACGATATCGGTGATGGCATTGCCCTCTTCCGAACCGAGAAACCAGGTCGCAAGTATGGCCGGCGCTTCTTTCACCGCCCCCGTCAGAGCCAGAGCGCGGCCATGTTTGAGGATGACCACAACCGGCCTGCCCGTGGCCGCCACAGCTTCAGCCAAATCCAGTTGCGGCTCCGGAATAGAGATATCGACGCGCGATTGCGCCTCGCCAGACATGTTGGCTGCTTCACCAATCGCCAGCACGACGATATCCGCCGCCCTGGCCGCCCTCACCGCCGCGTCTATGCCGCCCTCGATTGGCGCCTCGACATCGGAGCCTTTCACCACAGTCAGGGCGTCACCCAACACAGCGCGGAAACCGGCCTCCCAGGTCACGCAGCTTTCCACATCGGGGAAGACCGCCCACGGACCGGGGCAATTGGCCTTGTCATTGCCGAAGGGTCCAATCAGGGCAATCTTTTTGCCTGTCTTCGGCAATGGCAGCAAATTGCCCTCATTCTTCAGCAGCACGCAGGATTTGCGCCCGGCTTCACGCGCCAGCGCAACCGTATCCGGGCGGCGGATATCCGTCTGTTCACGCTTGAGATCGAGCGAACGGTACGGATTATCGAACAGTCCCAGCGCTTTCTTCACATAGAGTACCCGGCGCACCGCCTCATCAAGCACCGCCAGCTTGACCTTGCCCGACCGCACCAGATCCGGCAGATATTTCATGTACAGCCCCGACTGCATCCCCATATCACAGCCGGCATTGATCGACTTGGCGGTGGCGTCGGCGCCATCGGCGGCGAAACCGTGCAGGATCAGTTCTTCTTCCGAGGTATAGTCGGAAACCACCAGCCCCTTGAATCCCCATTCGCCGCGCAGAATGTCGGTCAAGAGGTAATGATTGCCGGTCGAGGGCACCCCGGCGATATCATTGAACGACGACATGGTGGTCAGCGCCCCGGCATCAAAGGCGGCCTTGAAGGGTGGCAGATGGACCTCGCGCAGGGTGGTTTCGGGAATATCGGCAGTGTTGTACTCCATCCCGCCCTGCACCGCGCCATAGGCCGCGAAATGCTTCGGACAGGCGACGACCGAAGTCTCGTCCTTCAGACTGTTGCCCTGGAAGCCTTTCACCCGCGCCACGGCCAGTTGAATACCGAGGCAGGTGTCCTCCCCCGCCCCCTCGGCGACGCGCCCCCAACGCTGGTCACGCGCCACGTCAACCATCGGCGCGAAGGTCCAGTGCAAGCCCTTGGCGGTCGCCTCAAGAGCGGCGGCGCGGGCGGTGCGCATGGCCAGGTCGGTATCCCAGCTTGCCGCCTCACCCAACGGAATCGGAAAGGTCGTCTTGACGCCGTGAATGATGTCACCGGCGAAGATCAGCGGAATCCTGTGCGGCGACTGCTCGATAGCCACCTGCTGCAATTCACGGCCTCCGGCCACGCCGATGCCATTAAACAGGCCGGTGATCCTGCCGGCGGCGATATCGGCCTTCACGCGCGCCTTACCCTGCGCCTGCTCGGAGGTCGGATTGATCGGCGGGCCGTCAAAGCGCGTGGTGTCGCCGTAAATCGACAACTGCCCTGCCTTTTCCTCGATGCTCATGCTTTTGATCAGGTTTTCGATAAACGGATCGGCGGCAGGCGTCACCTTGGCGAAACCGGGCGCGGCCACCGGCACCAGGGCGGCGGTCGCAGCCGCACCTTTGAGGAAAAACCGGCGGGAGGGGGTAAAGACGGTCATGAGCGTTACTCCTTCTTATGATCCAGGAACCAGGCATACAGGTCCGGATTGGCGTAGGTGGCGTCCCAGGCGTTGTGATTGCCGCCGGGATAGATGGTATATTTGACATCGATGCCGCAGGCCTTGGCGGCACTGACCAGCATTTCCTCGTCGCGGATCGGCACCACGTCGTCATCCTCGCCATGGAAGGCCCAGATATGATTGCCGGTCAGCTTGCAGGGTGTTTTCAGATTGGAATAACCGGAAACCGGCGCGATCGCGGCAAAGCGGTGCGGCTGGATCATGCCCCAGTCCCATGCCCCACCACCGCCAAGCGACAAGCCGGTCAGGTAGATGCGCTTGCGGTCGGCCGGGATGCGCGCCTCGGCGACATCGAGCCATTCCTTCAGCCTTTTCGGCGCCCACTCTTCATCACGCCACTGTTGCGGCGCCAGAATGATGAAAGGGAAATCGGCATGGTCACGGGCATATTCCCATGGTCCCGGCCCCATGACACGGGTGACGTCGCTGCCCGCCTCGCCGGAGCCATGCAGGAAAACAATCACCGGTGCTTTTCCCCCATGATAGCTGGCGGGCACATACTGCATGTACTGCACGGTCGAGCCATCGGTCAGCACGACCTTTTCGGCGGTCGCGCCCTTCGCCAGCATATCCGGCCGGATAGTGGCACAACCCGTCAGGGCCAAGGCCATCAAGGCGATAATGAAAGCTTTCATCCTTTTACACTACCTGCGAGCAGCCCCCTGACATAATGCCTCTGCAAAGCCAGAAACAGCAATATCACCGGCGCGATGGTCACCGTGGCGCAGGCCATGACCATGCCGGAATCCTGAATATGTTCCTGCGACAACGAGGCGATGGCCAGTGGCAGGGTATAGTTGTGATCGTCCGACAACACGATCAGCGGCCACAGGAAATCGTTCCACGCCGCCAGAAAGGTAAAGACTCCCAATGTCACGATGATCGGCGACAGGTTGGGCAGGACGATGCGCCGGAAAATCTGCCATTCCGAAGCGCCATCCACCCTTGCCGCCTGAAGCATCTCATCGGGCAAACCCAGCGCATATTGCCGGACGAGAAAGATACCGAACAAAGAGGTCATGAACGGCACCACCACCCCGGCATAGGAATTAAGCAGGCCCAGGGTCTTGAGTTGGAAAAACAGCGGCAGCATGGTCAGTTGGCCGGGGATGACCACCACCGCCAGCAGGAACTGGAACAGCTTTTCCCTGCCTCTGAAATCCAGTTTGGCGAAGGCATAGCCGGCGGTCACATTGAAGGCCAGGGACAGGACCGTGGCCAGGGACGCCACAAACAGGCTGTTGAACAGAAACCGCCCCATGCGCTGATGGGCGAAGAGTTCGGCATAGTTGGCCAGGGTCGGGTCATGCGGGAACAGCCGCGCCGGAAAGGCATTGGCCTCAGCCTCCGGCATGAACGACATCGACACCATCCATAGCAGCGGGAAGACGGCGGCCAGCGAGGCGGCGATCAATAAAGCGCCGGCCCAGAGCGGTTGCACTCTCATATGAACACCTCTTCCGATTTCGGCCGCAGGAAGGACAGCCCCATCAGGACGGCGAAAAGGATAAAAGCCGTGGCCGAAGCATGGCCGAGGTTCCACCACTTGAAACCATCCTCGTACATGAAATAGAGCAGCGAAACGGTCGATTGCGCCGGCCCGCCCTGGGTCATGACATAGGGTTCAGCGAAAAGCTGGAAATATCCGGCGATAGTCAGCAGAGCCACCATCCACAGAACGGGCGTCACACCGGGAAGCGTCACATGGATAAATCGCTCCCATGACCCGGCACCATCAACGCGGGCGGCTTCATAGAGATCGTCCGGGATGCGTTGCAGGGCCGCCAGCAGGATCAGCATGTTGTAGCCGAAGTTCTTCCATACCGAGAACAGGATGATGGCGGGCATGGAGAAATGCGGATTACCGAGCCAGTCGATGGGGCGCAGACCGATGACGATCAGGAACTGGTTCAGCCAGCCATATTGCGCATCGAGCATATAGCGCCAGATCACCGCGGCGGCCACCAGGGTCGCCACGTAGGGCGCGAACAGGGCCGTGCGGTAAAGCGCCTTCAGACCCACGCCCGGCACATTGAGCAACATGGCCATGGCCAGAGACACCAGGATCGACAGCGGGGCGCCGACCAGGGCGAAATAGCAGGTATTGCCGAACGCCTTCCAGAACAGCGGCGTCCGCAACAGGCTGATATAGTTGCTCAAGCCAATAAAGCGCAGGTTCTTCAGGTCGGCCAGGGCATAGAGATCGAAATCGGTGAAGCTCATGACCAGCGCGCCCAGCACCGGCATCAGGAAAAACACGCTGAGCACGAACATGGCCGGCGCCACGAAGACATGGCCCGGCGAAATCTCCCGCATGAAGGTGCGCATGCCTGTCATGCCACCCCCTTCAGTTCGAGCATGGCGCGGCGTTTGGCGAGGATGGTCCAGGCGAATTCATCCAGCCCCTTGAGCGCCGCATCAAGCGTGGTGTTTCCCCGCACCACCCGCTCCAGCGCCGCCACCATCTCATTGGCAATGCGTTCCCATTCCGGCACCTGCGGCGGCGGGCGCGTGCGGTTGAGCTGATCGAAGAAGGTGCGTGAGCGGCTATCCCGCATCAGTCCGGTCAGCGGCCAGGCGGATTGGTCGGCGGGCAGGTCGGAGGTTGTCCTGTAGAAACCGGCCTGCCGTTTCGGATCGCAGAGATATTCGATAAAGCGGAAGGCTTTGTCCTTTGATTTTGAAGCCTTAGGGATACACAGCGATACGCCGCCCGCCGAGGATATTCCCACCCCTTCCGGCCCCGGCAGCGGCGCGGTTCCCCACTGATCCCGCAAGCCCGCCGGCAGGCGTCTGGCAAACTCCGCCAGATTCCACGGCCCGGTGATGATAAAGGCAAAATCGCCGCGCGCGAAAGACGAATAAACATCCGTGACCTCGGAGTGGGTCAGACGCGCCGCGTAACCTTTCTGATAAAGCGAAGCGGCATAGGCAAAGGCCGCGCGTATGCCCGGCTGCCGGAAACCGCCGCGCGTATCGCTGTCGATCAGGATCGGTTCCCTGGCCTGCAGGCAGAAAGCCACCAGAGGCTCGTATTCAGCAAAGGGCATCAGCAGGCCGTATTTGCCGCCACGCCGCGCGCCCGAAAGCGCCGCCAGTTGCGCACCCCAACCCACCCAGGTCTGCGCCGGCACATCGAACCCCGCCTTTTGCAACAGATCCTTGCGATAAAAGAGAAGCCGCGTATCGACATACCACGGCATGCCCAGCACCTGCCCGTCGAGCGTCACCGACTGCCGCGCCCCGTCAAACCAGCGGTCCGGCTCAATGCCGCTGCGCGACAGCCGGCCATTCAGCGGCTCCAATGCGCCCAGGGCCGCGAATTCCGGCACCCAAGTATTTCCAAGGGCAATAACGTCAGGCAGATTATCGGCGGCGAAGGCGGTCAGGAGTTTTTCATGCGCCGCGCTCCACGGCAAGGCCTGCACCCGCACGAGAATGGCCGGATTTTGCGCCTCGAAATCAACGGCAATCGCGCCCAGCGCCTCACCTTCCAGCCCCATGGCCCAGACACGCAGGGGCTGGCGCTTCTTCACGCAGGCCACCGGACTGATCGCCGCACCGGAAAGCGCGACTCCCGCCAATGCCAGTCCAAACCTGCGCCGGTCCGTGCTCATCAGGCCTTCAACCAGTTCCCCGCCTCGGCCACGGTCTGGAAACCCGCCGCCACAAATGCCTTCTTCACCAGCGGACCGGTAAGCGGGCTTCTGTTGAACATATCCCAGACAAAGCCGGAGCGATAGTTCTCCAGCCCGATCAGGATCGGCCCCTGATCGATGCCGAGATATTCACTGGAAACCCAGCCCGCCTTTTCCGTATGCGCACCCGTTTTCGACGGCAGGTCTTTCGGGAAACTGGGGTTGAAAGCATCCCGGAAGCCATAGGGGCCGTAAAGATCGTCGCCATAACGGGCGCGCATCGCATGAATCGCCGGCACGCAGATATCCGGCGAAAACATCACCGATCCGGCGGCGGCGGTCGGCGCGATCGTGCCGTCATCCAGACCTTCCCTGTCGGCCGTCTGCGGCCCGCGCGCGCCATATTCCTGGAATCGGACCTTGCGGCCATTGACCTCGCCGGTCAAATAACCCGGCCCGCGGCAGGCGGTCAGTCCCCAGATATCGGCGCCATAGTCCTTGAAGCCGCCGGGATTCTGTATGGCGTAGTTGCGCTGCGCCGCCGTGGCGCGCTGGGAGTTGATGAAATAGTCGATGCCCTTGCCGCGCATGAAGCTGTCGGCGATGCCGCGATAATCGTACCAGGCATGGCTGTATTGGTGACCGAACATCGGCGCGAAACCGAGATGCGGCTCACCGAAATTGTCGCTCCAGGTATCGAGCGACGCCATCCAGCTTTCCCAGGCCTTCGCCGGCAGCGGATGGGTCGGCGATGCCATGCCGAGATGATAGACCATCATGCCTTCGTTATAGCGGTCCCAGTTGCGCTCGATCAGGCCGCTTTCCGGATGCCAGCCCATGCTGACCAGACCGGTTTCGCGCGCCAGAAAGGTCCAGTCGACGCGCTCATAAAGCTTCATGGCCAGGTCGCGGATTTCCGTCTCGATGGTGTTTTTGCCATCGAAGAAGGCCGCCGCCGTCAGCGCTCCACAAAGGAACAGGGCCGTATCGATACTGGAAAGCTCGACGTTTTTATACCGCAAACCGGTATCCATATGCAGGAAATGATAAAAGAAGCCCTTGTGCCCCATCGTGCCTTCGGCGGCCGGTCCCTGCGGGCCGTTCCAGAAGGTGCGCAAGGCCGCGCGGGTCCGCCCGGCCGCATCGAACCGGCTGACATAACCGCTCTTGCAACCGATGCAATAGGCCGTCAGGGCGAAGCCCACCGCCGCTATGGAGCAGAATTTGGGATCAGGCCAGTTATCCGGCGCCAGACCGGTCCCGGCATCGGTCGTTTCCCAGAAATAGGTGAAGGTGCGCCGGTGCAGATCGGCCAGCACACCGTCGAACTCTATTTCCTTGCGCGTCACCTCCGGCCGGGCGCAGGCCGACAGAAGCGCAGTCGCGCCCATGCCCAGCATGAGATTGCGGCGATCGAATCCGGCACGCGAAACCATTGTTTTTCCCTGTCATGCGACTTGTTTTTGCGCCCTCTGCGGGTGCCTGACCTTCACGGCTGTAAACGCTTACAAATTTGTTGTCAACGCCAACATATATGCTACCAAAGACCCGGAAGAGACTTTGCGACACGGAGGAAATGGGGACATGCCGCTGCGCTTCCCGGAGGGTTTTCTGTGGGGCTGCGCCACCGCCGCCTACCAAATCGAAGGCGCACCGGCGGCCGATGGCAAGGGGCCATCCATCTGGGACCGCTACGCCCATACGCCGGGAATGATGGCCAATGGCGACCACGGCGATATCGCCTGCGACCATTATCATCGCTTCCGTGAAGACATCGCCCTGATGAAGCAACTGGGGATGCGGGCCTATCGTTTCAGCCTGTCATGGGCGCGCATCCTGCCCGAAGGCGCAGGCCGGATTAATGCCACCGGCCTGCAATTCTATTCCGATCTGATCGACGAACTGCTGCAAAACGGCATCGAGCCGATGGTTACCCTCTTCCACTGGGACCTGCCCGCCGCGCTCGATGATAAGGGCGGCTGGCTGAACCGTGACAGCGCGGCGTGGTTCGCCGATTATGCCCGCATCGCTTTCGCGGCTTTCGATGGCCGGGTCAAAAAATGGATCACGATCAATGAGCCATGGGTGGTCAGCGATGGCGGTTATCTGCGCGGCACCATCGCGCCCGGCCACCGCAACCGCTTCGAGGCTCCGATCGCCACGCATAACCTGATGCGGGCGCATGGCGCGGCGGTGAAAGCCTATCGGGGGATTGGCAAACATGAGATCGGCCTTGCGGTCAATATCGAGCCGAAATACCCCGCCAGCCCCACGCCCGCCGATATCGCCGCCGCGCGCCGCGCCACCGCCTATATGAATGAACAGTATCTCGATCCGGCTCTGCTCGGCCGCTATCCACCGGAACTGCGCGATATCTTCGGTTCCGCCTGGCCGGATTGGCTGGAAAGTGATTTCGACCTGATCCGCCAGCCGGTCGATTTCCTCGGCATCAACTACTATACCCGCGCCGTGGTCCGCCATGACGATATGGATGCACTCCTCAAGGCCGCCGCGGTGAAGCAGGAAGCCACCTATACCGAAACCCACTGGGAGGTCTTTCCTCAGGGCCTGACCGATACGCTCCTGTGGGTGCGCCGGCGTTATGGCGATATCCCGCTCTACATCACCGAAAACGGCGCCGCCTTCCCCGATCCGCCATACATCGAAGGCAGACGCGTTCATGATCCGCTACGCATCGATTACCTGCGCCGGCACCTGCTCGCCCTGCATGAGGCGATTTCGCAGGGCGTCGAGGTCCGCGGCTATATGGTGTGGTCCTTCATGGATAATCTCGAATGGTCACTGGGTTACGCCAAGCGCTTCGGCATCGTCCATGTCGATTTCGAGATTTTGAAACGCACGCCGAAGGACAGCGCCCTGTTCTATTCACAGGTGATCGCCGACAATGGTGCGTGCCTTACGTCCGGATCCGGCCTCAGGAAAAAAGACAGATCCACAGATTGCACAGATTAACACAGATTTTTCAGGACTTAATGAACTGACATGGAGCGTGAGCACCCCACAAGACCGGCCGATTAAACTCAAAAATCTGTGTTAATCTGTGCAATCTGTGGATTTCTTATCTTTCCCGGCCCACAAAACATCATATCCGGCGCGTAAACGCCTCTCCATCGGCATCGAACAGGTAAGCGTCTCTGGCGGCAAAACACAGCCGTAGTTCATCATCATGCCGGAGCGCCTGACCACCGGACAGGAGCGCGCAGACCGGTTGCCCCACACCCGCCATAAGGCTGTAGACCGCCCGCGCCGCGCCCAGTGTCTCAACGACATCGACTGTGACCGCAAACCCGTTCGCGCCCTTGCCGATCGTCAGCGCATCCGGCCGCACGCCAAGCGTCACCCGGTCACCGGCCTGCGCCCGTCCGGCCTCGACCGCCGCCGACACCAAGTCGCCTGAAGCCAGTTTCACCCGGATCGCCGATTTCGTGATGGCGGCAATCTCTCCCGCCAGCAGGTTCATGCGCGGCGAACCGAGGAACGACGCCACGAACAGATTGCGCGGCGCGTCATAAACCTCCGCCGGCGTGCCCACCTGCTCGATCCCGCCGCCATTGAGCACCACCAGCCGCGACGCCAGGGTCATGGCCTCGACCTGATCGTGGGTGACATAGATCATGGTCGTCTTGAGGTCGCGGTGCAGGCGGGCGAATTCATGCCGCATGTGAACGCGCAATCCGGCATCGAGATTGGACAGCGGCTCATCGAGCAGGAACAGACGCGGCTGGCGCACGATGGCCCGGCCGATGGCGACGCGCTGCCTCTGGCCGCCGGAAAGTTCTTTCGGCCGCCGGTCAAGCAAATCCTCGATGCCGAGCAGGTGCGCCGCCCGTTCCACCGCCGCCCGGATTTCATGCGCCGGCTTTTTCGCCATGCGCAGTCCGAAGGCCATGTTCTCCCGAACATTGAGATGCGGATAAAGCGCATAGGACTGAAAGACCATGGCCACGCCGCGCTGGGCCGGTGACAAGGCCAGGGCGCTTTGCCCCTCGATCCGCACGTCGCCCCGGGTCGGCGCCTCAAGTCCGGCGATGACGCGCAAAAGCGTGGATTTTCCGCAACCCGAAGGTCCGACAATAACCAGGAATTCCCCGTCGGCGATGGCGAGATCGATTCCTTTCAGGGCGGTCTGTGCCCCGAACGCCTTTTCCAGCCCTTCCAGTTCGACCGCCGCCACTCTGCTCCCTTCCGCTTTTTTGCCGAGACTACGCGGAGCGCACGTTAATCACAAGGATCATCACGCCATGTAAACGATGTAAATCAAACTGTTACCGGAAGCGCCCGGTGCAGCCGCAAACGGCCTTGCCAAATTTATATTGCGGACGCTAACATTTTGCCGAATGGCCAAGACCGTCAATGTCCTTATCATCGATCCCGACGACGCCCGCGCCGAACAGGTGGCGGAAGGCATCCGCATGGATAATGCCGGTCAGGAAACCCTGATCCGGCAGGCCCCGCGCTTCGAACTGCGAATGCTGCGCGATTTCGACCCCGACATGGTGATCATCGCCTGCGAAAGCCCGGACCGCGACATGCTGGAAGCCTTGCAGGTCGCCAACGAACAGGTGCCGCGCCCGGTGGTCATGTTCGTCGACCGCTCGGATGACAATGCCACGGCCAAGGCGCTGGAAGCGGGCGTGGCCGGCTATATTGTCGATGGCTATAATCCAAAGCGCGTTTCCTCGATCCTGACCGTGGCGGCGCGGCGTTTCGCCCTGACGCAAACCCTGCGCAAGGATCTCGACAAGGCCAAGGCCGATCTGGCGGCGCGCAAGACCATAGACCGCGCCAAGGGCGTATTGATGCAATCGCGCAATCTCTCCGAAGACGAGGCCTACAAGGCCTTGCGCAAACACGCCATGGATACGGGCCGTCCGATCCATGCCGTGGCCGCCGATATCCTGGCGGTCAGCGATCTTCTGAAACCGGGTGACAGCCAATGACCGACCTCAAAATCGCCTATAGCCCGCTCAATGACGCCGCGCTGATCCTGGTCGCCGAAGCTCTGGGCTTTTATGACAGCGAAGGGCTGAACGTCACCCTGACCCGCGAGGCCAACTGGTCGAATATCCGCGACAAGCTGGCCTACGGCATGATCGACGCCGCCCATATCCTGGCGCCGATGCCGTTTGCCGCCGCCTTGGGATTGGGTCCTTCAATGGGCCGGATCATCGCGCCGATGGCCTTGGGCGCCAACGGCAATTCGGTACTGGTTTCCGCCAAACTCAAGGCGCGTCTGGAGGATGGCGGCAAACTCGACAGCACCCTGATAGGCAGCGCCCGTCTGCTGGCGCGCGAGGTCGAACGGCGGCGGCGCGAAGGCCTGGGCCGGCTGGTCTTCGCCGTGCCTTTCACCTGGTCGCCGCACCATTTCGTCCTGCGCCATTGGGCGGCCTCCGCCGGCCTCGATCCCGAACGGCAGTTGCAGTGGCTGGTGGTGCCGCCGTCACGTATGGCCGATATGGTCAAGGACGGGGTGATCGACGGTTTCTGCTCCGGCTCGCCCTGGCCGCAGACCGCGCAACTGAACGGGCACGGTGAGATTCTGTTTTCCGATCCCGATTACTGGACGCTCAAACCGGAAAAGGTGCTGGGCGTGCGCGCCGCCTGGGCTGAGGCTAATCCGGAAGCCACCCTCTCTCTCACCCGCGCCCTGCTGCGTGCCGGACAATGGACCAACGACCCGGCTCACCGCGAGGACCTGATCCGCATCCTGGCGCGCAGGACCTCGGTCAATGCGCCGTGGAAGGCGATCGAAATGGCTTTGAATGACAGCGGCCTGACCTTCGATCCGCAGACCGCCACCTTTCCGTGGATCAGTCACGCCAAATGGTTCATGGGCCAGATGGTCCGCTGGGGCCTGCTGACGCCGGAGCATGACTTCGACCAGTTGGCGCGTCACATCTACCGCCCGGACCTGTGGCGCGAGGCCGCCACCGCCCTCGGCCTGAATTGTCCCGTGGCCGATGAAAAAACCGAAGGCGGGCAACCCGATCACTGGGAAATCCCGGCCATGCCTCACGATATCGACATGCCGCCGAATCGCTTGTTCGACGGCGGGGTTTTCCGCTGCGGCTGAGGCTTCAGGACCGGTGGCCGCTGCCATGCGGATCGTCATCGCCCCCCATGCCGCCAACGCCGCCCCCCATGCCCATCCCCATGCCGCCAGAGCCGCCACCTCCTGACCGGCCGCCTTCCCCCTTGCCGCTTTCCTTACCGCGTCCACCCGAAGCCGATGGCCGCGCCGGTCCCTGTACCGGAATCGTCAGGTCGGCTGGAATAGGATCGAGATCGAGCGCCTGACGGATAAAATCACGCAGCGAAACCACCAGATCCTGCGTATGAACGGGCCGGCCGGCCACCAGTTCGCGCGCCGCCTGTTCCGCCAGGCGGACCTGCGGTTCGGTGCCCAGCAGAATGATATCGGACAGGGCCGCCTCGACGGCATCGCGGATACGGCGCGTGCGGTCCGAACCCGTGCCGCTCAGATCAGCTGCCTCATCGCCTTCATCGGCCCTGCGTCGGTCGCGCAAATGGCTCGGGTCGACGGTCAGGTTGCCGGTAAAGGAACCGCCCAGGGTCTTGTAGGCCGCAATGAGGGTCCGCAGGCGTTCGTTGATCTGACGGTTCATGCGCTCGCGGCGCTGCTGGATGGTCACCATCATCAGCAGACGGATGCCGACGCCGATCAGGGTGAACAGCGCCAGCCCCGTCAGCGTCGCCACCAGGCTTTGCCACGAACTAAAATCTATATTGCGCATGGCCTCTCCATCGATGTCCGCTCCCGGCGGAACAGCATAAAGCAAACCCTCGCGCCGACAAGGCAGGGGAAATATCACGGAATTGTGATTTCAAACGCAACCAAATATGCCTTGAATCGAAAAAGCCGTTAGCAAACGCAAAATGCCTGTATCGGCAAGCTTTCGTGACATTTCCGTCGCAACAATCTTTCGCAGCGCAACATAAACGCCGCTTCCGATTGACGCTGCTCCGTTTCGAGGTAATCCTCATCCTGCGGTCAATGGCGACTGCGCTCCCGGTTCTTTCGCGCCAATGGCGGCGCGGATGCCGATCAACAGACAATGACGTCTCAGGACAGGCTTCCGCGCGCGCATGCGGCGAGGTCACGACCTGGGACGTTTTTTTTCGCCTCCAGCCAGCGGACCACACAATGATCAGTAAGGATTTTCTCAAGTCGGGGCACACCCCCACCCTCTTCTCCGCGTTCCTGTACTTCGACATGAGCTTCATGGTCTGGGTGCTTCTCGGCGCGCTCGGCGTCCAGATCGCCAAGACGCTCGGTCTGACGCCCGCCGAAAAGGGCTTCATGGTGGCTGTACCGATCCTCTCCGGCGCGTTGCTCCGCCTCGTCAACGGCTTTCTCGTCGATCGTATCGGCCCCAAGAAAACCGGCACGCTGGCGCAGCTCATTGTTATCGGCGGCCTGCTGATCGCCTGGCTGCTGAACATCCATTCCTACGGCAGCGTACTGGCGCTGGGCATGGTGCTCGGCATGGCCGGCGCCTCATTCGCTGTCGCCCTGCCGCTGGCCTCACGCTGGTATCCGCCGAAATATCAGGGGATCGCGCTGGGCATCGCCGGCGCTGGCAATTCCGGCACGGTTTTCGCCTCGCTGTTCGCGCCAACCCTGGCCAAGATGTTCGGCTGGACATCGGTGTTCGGCCTTGTCGCCATCCCGCTGATCATCACCTTCTGCATCTACCAGTTTCTGGCCAAGGATTCGCCGGAACAGCCGCCCGCCAAGACGACCGCGCAATATCTCGGCATCTTCAAACAGCCCGACGCCTGGTGGTTCATGTTCTTTTACGGCGTCACCTTCGGCGGCTTTGTCGGCCTGTCCTCCTCGCTCAACATCTATTTCAACAGCGAATACGGCATCGAACCGATCCACGCCGGTTTCTTCACCGCCGCCTGCGTCTTCGCCGGTTCCCTGGTCCGCCCGGTCGGCGGCGCCCTGGCCGATCGCATCGGTGGCATCCGCATGCTCTCCGTCATGTATTCGGTCGCCTCGCTGGCCCTGATCATCCTCAGTTTCGGCATGCCGACCATCTGGACGGCCGTCTTCGTGCTGATCCTCGGCATGGGCGCGCTCGGCATGGGCAACGGCGCGGTTTTTCAATTGGTGCCGCAGCGCTTCCGCAATGAGATGGGCGTCATGACCGGCCTGGTCGGCATGTGCGGCGGCATCGGCGGCTTCTATCTCGCCGCGTCTCTGGGCCTGGCCAAACAGGCCACCGGCTCCTACCAGATCGGTCTCCTCGGCTTTGCCGGTCTGGCTCTGGTGGCGCTGGCCGGCCTCACCTATGTCAAGAAGCGCTGGCGCACCACCTGGCACGTCTTTGGCGCGGCGGATGCAAAAATTTAGCTTTCATCCTCCCCTGTAGCGCAGCGTACGGGGGAGGTGTCACCGCGTAGTCGGTGACGGAGGGGGGCCACTCCACCGTTCATTCGCCCCCTCCGGCGGGACAAGCCCGCCACCTCCCCCGCTTCGCCTGAAGGCTTGCAAGGGAGGGGGAAAGTTTGCATCGCACAAGTTCAAATAACCCCATTTTCCGTGTTGACAATCGCCGCAAACGGCATAACCTCAAAGACCTGATTACAGTCGATCAAACACATTCGCGCCTCTGAAACCAATGGCGGTTTCCGCGGCGCACCATCAGGACAACGGAGTCCCGAACCAGCCGCTCAGCAATGAGCGGCGTGGTTCGGGGCTCTTTTTTTTGCTCAAAGGGTTCGCGTAATGACCATACAGAAAGAGCGCATAGTCGTCATAGGCGCCGGCATGGCCGGGGGCCGCATCGTCGAGGAAATCCTCAAGCGTGACGACAGCCGTTTCGACATTTCGATCATCGGTGCCGAGCCTTGCGCCACCTATGACCGTATCCAATTGTCGCCGGTGCTGGCGGGTGAAAAGACCTTCGACCAGATCGTCACCCATTCGCAGGAATGGTACGACGGCAATGGCGTGAAAACGCACTTCGGTTACTGGGTGCAGTCGATCGAAACCGCCGCGAAGCATGTCGTGCTGCATGACGGCCAAACCATCACCTATGACAAGCTGATCCTGGCCATGGGGTCCGATCCGATCCGCCTGCCCCTGCCCGGCTCCGACCTGCAAGGCGTTGTCGCTTTCCGCGACCTGATGGATGTCGATGCCATGACGCAGGCGGCGGACCGTGGAGGACAGGCCGTGGTAATCGGCGGCGGCCTGCTCGGCCTCGAAGCCGCCTATGGCCTGGCCAAGCGCGGCATGAAATCGACCGTCATTCACCTCGTCGATGTCCTGATGGAGCGCCAGCTCGACGAGGCCGCCGGCCGCCTGCTGGAAAAGGCCCTGCTCGATCGCGGCGTCATTTCGGTGCTCAATGCCCAGTCCGAAGCCATCCTCGGCGAAACCCATGTCGAGGGCCTGAAGCTGAAGGACGGCCGCGTTATTCCCGCTTCCCTGCTGGTCATGGCGGTCGGCATCCGCCCACATGTCGAGCCTGCCAAGTCCTCCGGGCTGGTGGTCGAGCGCGGCATCGTGGTCGATGACCAGATGCGCACCTCCGATCCGTCGATCTTCGCCATCGGTGAATGCGCCCAGCATCGCGGCCAGTGCTACGGCCTCGTCGCCCCCATCTGGGACATGTGCCGGACGTTGGCCGATGTCCTGACCGAAAAGAACGTCGATAACGCTTACGCCGGCACGCAGATGGCGACGCGCCTGAAGGTTTCCGGCGTCGATCTCTATTCCGCTGGCCAATTCAGCGGCGGCGAAGGCTGCGAGGATATCGTCTTCCGCGATCCCGGCCGTGGCGTCTATAAGCGCATCGTTATCAAGGACGACAGGCTGGTGGGCACGGTCCTCTTCGGCGAGGCAGCCGACGGTGGCTGGTATTTCGACCTGATGAAAAAGGGCGAGGACATCGCCCCGATCCGCGACACCCTGATCTTCGGCCAGGCGGTCACCAATGCCCTGGCCGGCCAGGACCCTTCTGACGCCATTGCGGCATGGCCCGACGACACCGAGGTGTGCGGCTGCAATGGCGTATCCAAGGGTCAGGTGGTGGCGTCGATTGCTTCCGGCAACGACACGCTCGACAAGGTGCGCGGCCACTGCAAGGCCTCGGCCTCCTGCGGCTCCTGCACCGGCATTGTCGAAAGCCTGTTGAAATGCACCCTGGGCGACAGTTTCAAGGCGCAGACCGGTCCGAAACCCGTCTGCAAATGCACCGAGCATGGCCATGCCCATGTCCGCAAGGCCATCATCGAGCAGGCACTGAAGACCCTCCCCGATGTCATGCAGGCGCTGAAATGGACCACGCCCGATGGCTGTTCCTCCTGCCGCCCGGCGTTGAACTATTACCTGCTCTGCGCCTGGCCACGGGAATATAAAGACGATCCGCGCTCGCGCTTCGTCAATGAGCGCAACCATGCCAATATCCAGAAGGACGGCACCTACAGCGTCGTGCCGCGCATGTGGGGCGGCCTGACCAGCGCGAAAGAGTTGCGCGCCATCGCCGATGTGGTCGATAAGTTCAATGTGCCGATGGTCAAGGTGACCGGCGGCCAGCGACTTGATCTCTTCGGGGTGAAGAAGGAAGACCTGCCCGCCGTCTGGGCCGATCTCAATGCCGCCGGCATGGTGTCCGGCCACGCCTACGCCAAGGCCCTCCGCACGGTGAAGACCTGTGTCGGTTCGGAATGGTGCCGCTTCGGCACGCAGGATTCGACCGGCTTGGGCGTCAAGCTGGAGCAGGCGACCTGGGGCAGCTATATGCCGCACAAGTTCAAGATGGCCGTCTCCGGCTGTCCGCGCAACTGCGCAGAAGCCACCATCAAGGACTTCGGCGTCGTCTGCGTCGACAGCGGCTATGAACTGCACGTCGGCGGCAATGCCGGCATCCATCTGCGCGGCACTGATCTGCTCACCAAGGTCGCCACCGAGGCCGAGTCGATCGAATGGTCGATGGCCTTCGTTCAGCTTTACCGCGAGGACGCCTGGTATCTGGAACGCACGGCGCCGTGGATCGAACGGGTGGGCCTGTCCTTCGTCAAGGATCGTCTGGCCGAGCCGGAGATGCGCACCGCCCTCGTCGCCCGCTTCCTGGAAAGCCAAAAGGTCTATCAGGTCGATCCGTGGGCCGAACACGCGCCGAAATCCGACCCCGCCAAGGTCTTTTCACCGCTCGCCGACCTGCGTGACGGCGTGGTCCAGCCGGAGCCTGCCGAATGAACGCAAATGTCACCATCAACTGGGTCGATGTCGGTCACACATCAGATATCCCCTATCAAGGCGCGCGCCGGGTCGAAACCCACATGGGCGCCGTCGCAGTCTTCTGCACGGTCGATCACGAATATTACGCCGTGATGGACAAATGCCCGCACAAGGGCGGCCCACTCTCGGAAGGCATTGTCCACGGCAAGGCCATCGCCTGTCCACTGCACAACTGGTCGATCAGCCTGGCGAATGGTGAAGCCCTCGGCGCCGATGCCGGCAAGGGTTGCACCCCCACCGTACCACTGGAAGTCCGCGACGGCCGCCTTTTGCTGGGATTGAATTTCTGACCCCATCCTCCCCTGCGAAGCGGGGGAGGTGGTGCCCCGACTCGTTCGGGGCGTAGGGGGCAACCCCAGTCTGTAAAGCCCCCTCCGGCGCGACAAGCGCGCCACCTCTCCGACAACCGCGTTGCCGATAAATCGGGGGAGGATAAGTTAGAGGAAACCATGTTCGAGTCCGTCCCTCCCGTCACGATGAAAACCACCTGCCCTTACTGCGGGGTCGGCTGCGGCGTGAAGGCGGAACTGATCGGTGGCCGCCGCATGACGGTCAAGGGCGACGAAAACCACCCCGCCAATGGCGGCCGCCTGTGCTCGAAAGGTACGGCGCTCGGCAACACCTTCGGGTTGGAAGGCCGCCTGCTCGAACCCCGGATACGCACCGCCAACGGTTTCGAGGCGACGACCTGGGATGAAGCGCTCGATACGGTAGCGCACAGGTTCAACGCCATCATCAGCGAACACGGCCCCGACGCCGTGGCCTTCTATGTCTCCGGCCAACTTCTCACCGAAGACTATTACGCCGTCAACAAGCTGGCCAAGGGCTATATCGGCACGGCCAATGTCGATACCAATTCGCGCCTGTGCATGTCGTCGGCGGTGGCGGCGCACAAGCAGGCCTTCGGCGCCGATCTCGTGCCCGGCACCTATGAAGACCTCGAACTGGCTGATTTATTGGTCTTTTCCGGCCATAACGCCGCCTGGACCCATCCGGTACTTTACCGCCGCATCGAGGCGCGAGACGGCCAGATGCGTGTCTGCATCGATCCCAAGCGCACCGACACCGCCAAGGCCTGTGACCTGCACCTGATGATCCGTCCCCAGACCGATGTCCGGCTGTGGAATGGCCTGTGCGCCCACCTGATCGCCCGCAACGCCGTCGATCACGACTTCATCGACCAGCACACGCAAGGCTACAGCCGCCTGATGGCCGCCTTGTGCGAGGACGATCAGAGCCTTGACGCCATCGCGCTCGATTGCGGCATCTCACCGGCCGACCTCAAAACCTTTTACGATGCCTTCCTGCATACCGAAAAGACGGTCAGCCTGTTTTCGATGGGGTCCAACCAGTCGAGCCAGGGCGTCCACAAGGGTCTGGCCCTGATCAATGCCCATCTGCTTTCCGGCAAGATCGGCAAGCCCGGCGCCGCCCCCTTCTCCATCACCGGCCAGCCCAACGCCATGGGCGGCCGCGAGGTCGGCGGCCTGGCCAATATGCTGGCCGCGCACATGGATTTCGACGATGCCTCCAAGGCGCTGGTCCAGCGCTACTGGCAATCGCCCACCATCGCGCCAAAGCCCGGCCTGAAAGCGGTCGATATGTTCGAGGCCGTGCGCACCGGCAGGGTCAAGGCGATCTGGATCATGGCCACCAATCCGATGGTTTCCATGCCGGACGGTAACCGCATCCACGAAGCCCTGTCCAACTGCGAACTGGTGGTGGTTTCCGATGTCATCGCCCGCACCGATACCATGGACATGGCGCATATCCAGCTTCCGGCCGCCGCCTGGGGTGAGAAGGACGGCACGGTCACCAACTCCGAACGGGTGATATCGCGTCAGCGCCGCATGACCGTTCTGCCCGGAAACGTCCGCCCCGACTGGTCGATTGTCGCCGATGTCGCCCGCCGCATGAACAGTTCGTGGGACGCCGCCTTTTCGTGGAAAGGCCCGCATGAGGTCTTCGCCGAACACGCCGGCCTGACCGCCTTTGAAAATACCGGCCAGCGCTTCCTCAACCTGAGCGGCCTGACCCGGCTGAACCGCGACGCCTATGACTCCCTGCGGCCAACCCGCTGGCCGGTCACCAAGGCGGGCAGCACAAATCGCCTCTTCGCCGATGGCCGTTTCGCTACGCCCGATGGCCGCGCCCGCCTGATCGCGCCGAAAGCCACCGGCCCGGCCAATCTCCCCTCGCCCGACTTCCCGTTCAGCCTGAACAGCGCCCGCGTCCGCGATCACTGGCACACCATGACCCGCACGGCCCTGGCCCCGGAACTGAACCGCCATATCACCGAACCCCTGCTCGATATCCATCCGAAAGACGCCAGACGCCTCGGCATAAAGGAGGGTCGTCTGGCCATAATCACCACGGCCTTTGGCGAGGCGATCCTGAAGGCGCGTGTCACCGACGATGTGCGCGAAGGCAATCTCAGCGTACCCATGCACTGGACGCGCCAGTTCGCGCCCTTCGGCCGGGCCAACGCATTGGTCAATCCGGCGGTCGATGCGATGTCCGGCCAGCCGGAATTCAAGCACACGCCGGCACGGGTCGCCGCCTATAACGAAGCCTGGCACGGCTTCATCATGGCGCCACGTGATTTCGACGGCGAATTGCCCAACTTTGACGATGCCGTGTGGCGGCGCTCCAGCCACGCCTTCGCCGATTGTTTCGAGGTCGCCGGCATCGCGCCGATGGACATTTCCACGATCGAAATAACCCAAAGCCTCGACGACCTGAAAACCGGTCTGACCCGCCGCGTCCGCGTCGAGGACGGCCGCCTGACCCGCGTCATCTTCATTGCTCCCATCGCCAAGCGCCTGCCGCCGCGCGACTGGCTGCTGGAACGCTTCGGCGACATGGTGCTCGACGGCAAGGATCGCGCCGCCCTGCTGATCGGCCGCCTGCCCGGCGTGCAGGACAAGGGGCGGATCATCTGCGCCTGCCGCAGCGTCGGCGAGAAGACCGTCAACGCCGCCATCGACGATGGCGCGCTGACGGTCGGGGCCATCGGCGAAGCCACCACCGCCGGCACGGCCTGCGGTTCGTGCAAGGGCGAACTCAAGCAATGCCTGCTGAAACACGCAAAAAAGATGGCAAATGCCGCATAAAACCTTATCCTCCCCTGCGATAACGGGGGAGGTGGCGCGCGTAGTCGCGCCGGAGGGGGCAATTCCCTCAACTAAAAGCCCCCTCCACTACTACGTGGTCCCCCTTCCTCGGAACGAAGATTCCCGCTGCGCAAGGGAGGATCGGAAGGGCTTCGTTTCCCTGGTCGGCGCCGGTCCCGGCGATGCCGATCACCTGACGCTTGGCGCGCTGAAGACCCTGCAATCGGCACAAGCGCTGCTTTACGATGCGCTGGTTTCGGACGATATCCTCGCCCTGGCGCCGCAGAAATGCGTCAGGATCTGCGTCGGCAAGCGCGGCGATCGCCTCAGCGTCTCACAGGACAAGACCAATGCCCTGATGGTCCGGTTGGCGAAAAAGGGCCTGCATGTCGTGCGCCTGAAAGGCGGCGATCCGTCGGTCTTCGGCCGCGCCGAGGAAGAGCGCCTCTATCTCGAACAGTATGGCATCGACCACAAGACCTTGCCGGGCGTCACCGCCGCTTCCGCCGCCGCGGCGCAGTTTGCCTTCCCCCTCACCCATCGCGGCGAAGCGCGTTCGGTCACGTTTCTCACCGGCCGCACCAGGGACGGCTCGATCGACCTGCGCATTGAAAGTATCAGCGATCCGACGGCTTCACTGGTCTTCTATATGTCGTCGCATAACGCCGCCCATATCGAAACCAGCCTGCTGAACGCCGGACGCTCACCACAAACACCGGTCGTGATCATCGAAAATGCCGGACGCCCGACGGCCCGCACCTTGAGCGGCCAGTTGCATGAACTGGCCGCTCTGGTGGCTCAGGCCACTTTTGACGGCCCGGTATTGATGGGGATCGGCGTCGCCTTCGGCTATGCCCGGCTGACGTCACAACCTATGGCGCGACTTCAAGCGTAAGGCTGTAGGACCAGCCGCGCGGATCGGCCTGGTCGCCGTCCTGCCATTTACGGTTCAACTCAATGACATAAACGCCCGGCGTGTCGAAAGTCACCTGCGCCTTACCGTCCGCGCCGGTGGTTCCAGTATAGACATAGCTGGCGTCACGATACTGATCGCCACCGCGTTCGATCTTGAAATCGGCCTCAGGCAGGGGCTTGCCGTCGAAGACCACGGCAAAATCAAAGGTGCCGCCGGCGAACAGGCGGCTCGGATGGCTGATCGGCGCGACTTCCACCCCCTTGCCTTCCAGCGGCGGCAGGGCGTCGGATGGCTTCTTTAACGAAATATAACTGTCGGCGCGCATCATGCTTTTCATCGTCACCGTTTTGGCGTCGGCGGGAATGGCCGGTTGTTGCGGAGGCTGGCCACCTGCCGCGCCCGGACCACCGGGGCCACCGGGACCACGCACCGGACGCCACTTGCCATCGACCTCGACCATCTGCATCGAACGCATTTCCACATTCCCCGTGGTCAGGCGGAAGGTGCCTTCGTGCGGCAGGGCCGATTCAAACAAGGTGACCTCCTTGAACTGCGTCCCCTTGGCGTCGGTGGCCGCGCCCTGATCGTCGATGATCTGGAAATTATCGATTTTCAGCGCGCCTTCCGGGGTAAAGACGTTTTCCGAAGTCGCGGCTTCCGCCGTCACATAAGCCTCGGTTGGCGCGAAATTATACGGCAGCACATAGCTGGTGCGCGCCTCGGCCGATACGGCGGCGAACAGGGCGGCGATGGTAAGGCCGGCGGCAAGGCCGGGCAGCAGAGATTTCAACATGATTGGCTCCCAAAACAAATGTATTAATAAAGATCACGGCGATAACGGCCCGATACCTTGGCGTCGTCGATCCATGCCTGACCGAGCGCCGCCGCCAGGGCGTGTTCGACCTCAAGGCCCATATCCCGTCCGCCGCAGCACAAGATCGCGCCAGTATCCCCCAGCCAGGCCGGAATATCCGCGCCTTGCGCTTTCACCACGGCCTGAACATATTGCCCGGCGCCGTCATCGAGACGGGAAAAGACCAGATCGAGACGCGCCAGGCGCCCCTCCTCGCGCCAGGCTTTCATCTGATCCGTCAACGCACCATCGCGCTCCGGATGGCGCTCGCCATAGATCAACCAGACCGGCCGTTTTTGCGCGTTCGCCTGAAGAATATGCGCCCGCAATCCGGCCAGCCCCGAACCGGCGCCGATCAGCAGCAACGGCCCGTCGCCTTCCGGCATATGGAATCCCTTATGCGATTTTAGCCGCAGCGGCAGGGCCTGCCCAACCGCCAGCCCCTCGATCAGCAGGCCGGAGCCGTCACCGCGCTCGCCGTTTTCCTTGCGCACCTCGCGGACATAGAGGTCAAGCCGCCCCTCTTGCGGCAAGGTGGCGATCGAATAGTCGCGCCTGTGGCCATGCGGGGTCGTGATTTCGATCAGGTCACCGGCTTGCCAGTCCGCCATCTGGCCGGTAAAGCTGAGATGATAAAGCGGATGTGTGCCCAGCGGATTGAGCCGCGTCCGCGTTTCCAGCCGCCACGGCAAACCGACATCGGCATGGAGTGTTTCCTGTCCCCCCAGACCGGCCAGCAGGTCATGCCATCTTTTCAGGGCCGCCGCATCGAGATCATCGACCTCGATCGCCGGCGACACGGCCTCAGCCCCGCAAGACACCAGCCAGTTGAAAACGCGATGGCCGAAGGCGCAGAACTGATCGTATTTGCGGTCGCCCAGCCCCATAACGGCCACTGTCCGTCCCGCCAGATCGGGCGTTTCACGCATCAGGGTCTTTTCGAATTTCAACGCTTCGTCCGGCGCGTCCCCCTCGCCCGTAGTCGAAACCACGCAGAGGATGTGTTTCGCCGCCTGCAACTGCGCCAAGGTCACCTTGTCGGTGGAAACGGCCATAGCATCGCGCCCGCCCGCTACCAGTGAGGCGGTGCTGTCGCGGGCGATTTCCTCGGCCTGTCCGGTCTGTGAGGCATACAGCACCAGATAGTCGCTGACGGCATCCGATGTTCTGCGCCCCTTAAGCGCCGCCCACAGGCTGACCGCCACAAAGCCCGCCGCCCAGACACCGGCCCAGCCCCAACGCACCGGATCTGTGGTCAGATCAGCGATAACCGGCGTCACAACCAGGCCTCCAGACGCGGACTCAAGCGCTCGCGGAAGCCACTGCCGTCACGCAGCCAGATCAGGCAGGGAATATCGTGTGTCGCGGCGAAATCCAAGGCGCGCGCCTCGCCCATCACCATCAGGGCCGTGGCCAGGGCGTCGGCGCGCCAGCATTCGACGTCGAAGACCGTTACACTGGTAATGCCGGAACGGGTCGGCGCCTGTGTGCGGCTGTCGATGATATGCGAGTGCACCTGCCCGCCATGCACGAACGCGCGCACCCGTTCGCCGGAAGTGGCCACAGCCCAGTCGCACAAAGCGGCCACGGTGGCTTCTTCCACCGGCGTCTCAACCTCCACCCAGAAGGGCAGGCCATCCGGCTGCACGCCCCAGCCCTTCAGTTCGCCGCCAACCTCGACCAGGGCCGAACACACGCCCGGTTCGGCCTTGAGCAGGTCCATCAGGGCATCGACGGCATAGCCCTTGGCGATGGCGCAGAGATCGACCCGCACGCCCTTCGGCTTGATCAGGCCCGCCACCTGCCACACCAGGTCGCGCCAGTTGCATACTGGCAGGGCCGAGGTATCCGGCACGCCTTCGGGCACCACCTTCGCGCCAAAGCCCCATAGCTCCACCGCCGGCAGGATAGCCGGATCGAAAGCGCCATCGGTCAATTCGGCCATGTCCAGCGCATGGCGCATGACGGTCACCATCCGCGCCGGCAAGCTGACGAATGTCCCCGCCGGGGCCAGGTTGAAACGCGTCAGATCGGAATCGATCCGGTACGGACTCATTTGCCGGTCGATTTCGTCCAGCACCGCCTGCAACCGCGCCGGCAACCCCATCAGCACCGCATCGGCCTCGGCGTAAAAACTGACCCGCCAGGTCGTGGCGAAAGCCGTCCCGTCCAGATCGTGACGGACCGTTCCGACAGGCGGACGCGGTTCTCCGGCCAGGTCGGGGATCAGGACACGACGATCGAGGGCGGGCAAAGGCAGGGTCATTTACGGCTTATAGGTGAGCGTGACCTGACCCAGTTCGGCCGTGCCTTTCGCGCTGGCCGCCGCCGCCTTGGCCGGATTCCAGTTGAGCGGCAGCTTTACCTGATCATGGCCGCCCTGTTCGCGCGAGGCTTCAACGACGAAGCTGTAGGCGCCGGGCTTCAGGCCCTTGAAAGCAGCGTTATTGCTGTCGAACGTCAGCGTATTGCGGCCGGGCGCACGGGTGGCGCTGCTGAAACCGTCGGTCGAGGCCAGATCGCGGCCGCTCTTGCGCCACCATGAGCGCAGGTCCTTCAGCCAGCGCGCGCCGCGATTTTCCTGCTTCTTGACGTCATACCACAGAAAAGCGTTGGCGACGTGATTACCGGCGGTATCCTCGATCCAGCCGACCACATAGGGCTTGTGGTATTCGGCGACCTTCTGGGTCGGAATTTCGATATCGAGTGTCACCTGACCCGCATTGGCAATGGAAGCGGTCAGGCCGGTGGCCGCAACGGCGGCGAAGGCAATAAATCTGGCAGTCATATGAAACCTCAGGCGTGAACAAACAGCAGGAAAAGGATGAAGGGCAGGACCAGCCCCAGCGCCACCAGCGGCCAGGTAATCCGGCGGCCACGGGCGTAAAGCCACAGCAACCCCAGGCCGGTAACCGCGAAAACGACGCAGGCGACAGCGATCAGGTCGATAAACATGGCCCAGACCGCCCCGGAATGGCGGCCCTTGTGCAGATCGTTGAGCACGGCGATCAGGCCGCGATCGGTGCGCTCGTAGGTGGCGTGGCCGTCGATCCGGCTGATCTCCAGCGTGGAATCGACCCCCGGCGCCGACAGGGTAAGGTAAATGCCGTCCTCGTCGGCATCGACGGTCGCCCCGCGCACATCGACGCCCGTCGCCCCTCGGATGGCCGTGGCCTGAACCGGCGTCAGCGGCGCATTGGCCGTAACGGACGCCAGTCCCGCCAGGGTCGTTTCCGGCACTTGCCGCTCGACCTTGGTAACCTTCGGCTGGGCCTCGATCTGCGCTGCATGATTCAGGGTGAAGCCGGTCACGGCGAACAGCAGCAACCCCATCAGCGAAACAGCCGAACTGATCCAGTGCCACTGGCGCAACTGGTTACGCCAGAAGCCTGATTTTGCCGTAGGGGAACTGGCCATAAGGAGGAAAATACCGCACAAACTTGATAATCATTCGCATTAGCAACAATTATCCAGCCTGACAAGCGTCCAGGACATAAAATGGGGTATTAAAAAAGAGGGCGGCCCGATCAGGACCGCCCTTCAAGCACCGGGGGAGGAAACCCAGCTTATTTCTTCGCCTTGCCCTGCGGCACGAAACGGATCGCCTCGCCACCACCGGGGGCCAGTTTCAGGCTCAGGGTATCGGCGGAGGTAACCGTCTGCTTTTCAATGACGATATCGAAACGCGCATCGCCTTTAAGATCGGCGTTCGGTCCATCGCGGTAGATTTCCGCCGTATAGGTCACGCCCGGCGAAAGAAAAGCCAGTGGCGCGGAAAGCGTGCGGGCATTCTCATCGGTGATCGAACCGAGGAACCAGTTGTCGGAATGGCGGTCCTTGCGCGCGAAGGTGACATAATCGCCGATCTCGCCGTTCAGCACGAGGCTCTGATCCCAATCCACCGCCACATCCTTAATGAACTGGAAGGCCTTCGGATATTTCTCATAGTTTTCCGGCAGATCGGCCGCCATCTGGATTGGCGAATAGAACACCACATAAAGCGCCAGTTGCTTCGCCTGGGTCGAGAACAGGTCCTTTTTATTGCCTTCGAGGCTGAGAACGCCCGGCGTATAGTCCATCGGGCCGGAAAGCATCCGCGTGAAGACGAGATTGACGTCATGCTCCGGCGGATTGATCGGATTGCCCCAGGCGTTATATTCCTGCCCCCTCGCCCCTTCGCGCGACACCCAGTTCGGGTAGGTGCGGCGCAGGCCGGTATCCTTCACCGGTTCGTGGGTATCGATGGCGACGTGGTATTTCGCCGCCGTGACGACGTTTTTCAAGTAGTGCTCGACCGCCTGCTGGCTGTCGGTATTGCCATAGAAAATCGAACCGTCCGGCGCCTTCATCTGCGCCGCGCCGAATTCATGCACATAACCGGTTTTCACGCTGTCGATGCCCAGGCTCTCATCCAGTTTGAAGGCGGCGTCCATCTGGTCTTCGTAATGGGCGATATTACCGCCGGTTTCATGATGCCCGATCAGATGGACACCCTTCTTCAGCCCATAGGCGGACAAGGCCTTGATATCGAAATCGGGATAGGCCTCGGTAAAGCTGAAATCCTTGCCATCGCCATACCAGACGCCATCCCAGCCCTTGTTCCAGCCCTCGACCAGTACGCCACGGAAGCCGTTCTTCGCCGCGAAATCAATATATTTTTTGGTGTTTTCGGTCGTCGCGCCATGCTTCGGTCCGGAGGCCCAGGTCGATTTCTCCAGATGCATCTCCCACCAGATGCCGACATACTTATACGGCTTCACCCACGACACATCGCCCAGCTTGTTAGGTTCATTAAGGTTCAGTTCGATATTCGAGGTCAGCAGGACCGGCGCGTTGTCGGTGATGATCATCGTCCGCCACGGCGTGGTGAAAGGCGCCATCCGCACCGCCGCCGGGCCGATGGCCGAAGGCGCCAGTTGCGTCCGCAAACGCTGCCCGTCGATACGCCGGATCCACATGGCCGGATAATCGACCAGAGCCGCCTCGTGGAAAGCAATATAGGTGCCGTCTTCCGTCTTGACGGTCATCGGCGTCTGGGCCTGGCTGACCTCATCAAGCGGTGTTTGCTGATAGAGATATTCGAGATTGGACAATTCGCCGCCGAGCGCCCACAGCGCCGTCGCCTTATCCACCACGGCGAACTCGGTCAGTTCCTCACTGATCTTCACATCATGCAGTTGCGCCTGATCGGGAAACTCATAACGGAAACCAACCCCATCGTCGAACACGCGGAAGACCACCGTCATCCTGCGGTTATCATAGGCGGCCTGGACCAGATCGACACGCACTTCATTATAATGATCGCGGACGAACCGGCGCTCGCCCCACGGCTGCTCCCAGGTCTCGTCATGGCTGGCGGATGACGTGCCGCCGAGCGCGAACTTGCCGTCAAGCTTCGGCCCGTTGGTCAGCACGAAGCCCAGCCGCGACGGCGCGATCACCTCGACGCCCTTGCGTTTGACCTCATAGGCGGCGCGTCCCTCGGCATCGATCGACACATCGACCTGCAATTGCCCGTCCGGCGACTGAACCGTGGCCACCACCGAACTGGCCGGCGCCGCGATACCCACGCCATCGGCGAAAGCGGGAGTGGTGAAGGCCGTCGCCATGGCCAGAAGGCAGACGGAAGCGAGACACGCGTTGATATGAAGCCCCATGAGTTCCTGTTCCCGATATTACGGAAGCGGACAGGCCGCCCCTCTTATTATGTCCGCATCACCTTTAAATGATGATTGTCATATTCAAAACCCTTAAAAGCAAACTGCATACGTATTCAATTTTTCGGGCTTTTTACTTTGCAAAACGAGGGGGTTAATGCCGCTTCAGATTCAAGCCGCCGCACGATTCCCGGATAACCAGTTGCGTCGGCATCCGCGTCACGTGAACCGGCTCGTTTTCGATCAGGCAACTCAGGCCGTCGATCAGCGCCCTGGCCGCGGCTTCGGTATCCTGCCGCACCGTGCTGAGCGATGGCGACAGGGACGAGCAGACCCAGAGATCATCGAAACCCATCACCGACACATCTTCCGGCACACGCACACCGCGCTTGATCAGTTCCTGCATCGCCCCCATGGCCAGCAGATCTGTGGCGGCAAAGACGGCATCGAAGGGAATCCCGTCGTCGAGCATGGTGTCGATGGCCGCCACCCCTTCTTCCCGTTCCAGGAAGACATCGGCGTGCAAAGCCTCCTCGACCGGCAGACCGGCATCCTTGAGCGCCCGGCAGTAGCCCTCATAACGCTCCTTGAATTCTGGATGCTCGATAGACGACTTGCCAAGATAGGCGATGCGCGTCCGCCCCAGTCCGATCAGATGCTGGACCGCCGCATAGGCGCCGCCTTCATTATCCGAGCCGATGCACAGCTTGGCGCAATCGGGCCGGTCAACGCCCCACACCACCCACGGATCGCCAACCTCGTTGAGATACTCGAACTTGTGGGTATAGGACTGGTAGTCCTTGCAGCCGAGGAAGATGATGCCGTCGGCGCGGCGCGAAAAACCATAATCCGTGCCCCAGTCGTCGCTCTGCTGTTGCAGTGAGATCAGCACATCATAGCCCTTCTGACCGGCATATTTCAGTATCGAGCCGATCAGCGGCAGGAAGAATGGATTTATCGGATTGTCGCTCTTATCAAGATCCTCCGAGATCAGCACGGCCAGGGTGTGAATCTTCTTCGAGCGCAGTTTGCGGGCATTGGCATCCACCTTGTAGTTCATGGTCTTGGCGGCATCCATCACCCGCCGGCGCGTTTCGTCATTGACCAGTGGCGATTGCGACAGCGCCCGCGAAACCGTGGTCTGCGACACGCCGATCATGGCGGCGATATCGAGGGAGGTGGGTCGTTTGACTGCCATGAATTACTCCGCGGCCTGCATACTGGCGATACGTTCAAGATAGGCGGCATGATCCGGCAAGGTATTGAGCCGGTCGGTAATTTCCGTCCGGATCTTCGCCAGCCGCAATTTGAGCTGATCCTCCGAAACAGCATCGGCAAGGGGGTGATGATCTTCAGGGAAAAGCCCCTGCCCAACCAATACCGCAAACCAACTCGCTTCCGTGAACAACTCATGTGGCCTTGAATGAACATGCCCTGTTTGCCGGAATATGTCCAACCTGACTTTCAGGCTGTCCGGGACATCCATGTGTTTGCAATGCCGCCAGAATGGTGTGTCCTGGCGGTCCGTCACCTTATAATGCGCGATCAGGAAGTCTTTCACATTGACATAATCGGCCAGGATATCAGCATTGAACTGGGTAATTACGCTCTGGTGGATGCCATTTTTTGGAAACTGGCTGATCAGTTTGGCGATCACGATCTGACTGAGATGGATCGAGGTCGATTCCAGCGGTTCCAGAAAACCGGAGGCCAACCCGACCGCCACCACATTCTTATCCCAGACCTTGCGGCGATGGCCGGTGGTGAAGCGCAGGACTTTCGGATCCTTCAGCGCCTTCGCGGGCAGGCGCGCCATCAGCTTTTCGCAGGCTTCTTCTTCTCTGAGGAAACCGGAGCAGAAGACATAACCGTTGCCGGTGCGGCGCTGCAGCGGAATCTTCCACTGCCAGCCCGCTTCGCGCGAGGTACAGACGACATAGGGTTCGATCCGCCCCACCGGCTTCTCGCACGGTACGGCGGCGGCGCGATCACAGGGCAACCATCGGCTCCAGTCCTCATAACCGCTTTTCAGTGTCTGTTCGATCAGCAGGCCGCGGAACCCCGAACAGTCGATGAAGAAATCGCCCTCGACAACCTGCCCATCCTTAAGATGCACGGCGGTGACAAAGCCGCTTTCAGCATCCTGATCGACCTTGACCACAAGGCCTTCAATCCGCCGGACAGCCAACTTTTCCGAATAACGCCGCAGATAGGCGGCATACAGACTGGCATCGAACTGAAAAGCATAGTTGACGGCATATTTTTCCCGTCCCTCGCCGGATGGCGTGCGGCCAAACCGATTTTCCCGCGCCGCCAGGGTTTCGACATTGAAGCGGCCATAATCGAAATTGCCGCTCAGGCGTGCGAACCGCATCCAGTAATGCCGGAAACTGAGACCATCCATATCCTGCCCCAGATAACCGAACGGGTGAAAATAGCTGTCGTCTCCCCCCCGCTTCCAGCCATCGAAACGGATACCCAGCTTGAAGGTGGCATTGGTTTCGCGGATGAATTCATCCTCATCTACATCCAGCCGGCGGTTGAACTGGTGGATCGGCGGGATGGTCGCCTCTCCGACGCCGACCGTGCCGATTTCGTCGGATTCGATCAGCGTGATGTCATGCATCACCGTGCCTAGGGCCTTGGACAACATGGCCGCTGTCATCCATCCCGATGTGCCGCCGCCGACAATGACGATTTTCCGGATCCGTTCACCCTGCATTTTTATCCCTCGTCACTGTCTTATCTATCTGCAAAAGAGTTCCAGATAGGAGTCGTGCGAATTCATCGACTGGACCTGCTCGCGGATATAGCCCAGCATATGCTTAAGGTGGGCCATCAGGTCCGCGTCCGAAGTGGCCGCCACCAAAGGTTCAAAGCTCTCCGGCGTCAGGCCGTGGCCGGTCAGGACGGCTTCCCAGCTATCGAGCGGAAAGGCTTCCCCGTCATACATCGGCACGATGCCCCGCCCCCGGAAGGCCTCCAGTTTGCGCATGAGCGTATCCGGCAAGGCTGTTTCCAGCGGACGCCAATAGCTTCCGGCATGTCCGCATAACGCCGCATGGACGATCTGGAAATCACGAAGACGCTCAAAACCCTGTTTCATCAGATGGTTATATTCGCTTCGTTCGACCGCCATGTCTCCGGCCTGCGGAAAGAGGGCCAGCAAATGCACCAGCCCGCTCTGGATCGTGTGCAGGCCGGGGTTATCGACAGGATCGAACACACAGGCCGCTTCACCGATGGCGACGCAGTTTTCTGCCCAGGCCTGAACCGAGCGGCCGGGGTTCAGTTCGCTGACCACCACATCGCCAAGCTTTACCCCAGATGCTCTGGCCGCCGCTTGCAGGGCCTTGTCATCGCCCATCAAACGGCTGTCATGAACCTGAACCAGCCGCGTCTTGTCCTGTGCGGCATATAGTCCCAGCCAACCGTGACCCCGCGCCTCGATCCGCGCATAGGCCGGCACACTGGCATAAGGGGCGCCCGCCGCCGCCAGGAGGCGATCGCCGCGAAACCAGCCACGCCACGTCTCGGCCCCAATATCGAGCGCGCGCATCAACCGGGCCTCGGCCCCGCTGGCGTCGATGAACAGATCGCCCGTCACGCGTTGGCCGCCCGTCACCAGGGCGGTGATACGGCCTTCGCCATCGCGTTCCACCTCCGCGCCCCGCGCCGGCGTCACCCGAATACCGCTCCCGATGGCTTTCGCCCGCAGAAAGGCGGTATAGGCGGCAGCCGGCAGGTGATAGCCGTAATCGGTCCGCGCGAAACTGCCGGTGGTGCTGTCCGGTACGATAAAGCGCCCAATCTTCGCCCCAGCCGCTGTCAGGGAAAAATCCTCCAGCGCAACCTTAAGCCCCTTTTGCCGCGCCCGGATGAAGTGCTGGAAGAATGGCAAGCGGTCGATCGCCACGCCGTGACCGCCGTAGGCATGAAAAAACGGCGCCGGTCCAAAACCGACAAAACTCTGGCCAAGCGAATAGCTGCCGCCGATAGCCTTTAACAGAGCGTGCTCATCGATACGCATCTGGCTGTGAAAGGCCTCCAGCGCCGGTAGGGCCGGATAGATATCCTGCGCCTGCAACAGGCTGGGCAACTCCACCACCTCGACCGTCAGGCCGGTCGGCCCCAGCGCCGTATGCAGCGCATTGGCGCTCAGCCAGGCAGCGGCGTCACGGCCGAAAATGACGACCTTATCAATCATTGCGCCATCTCCCGCTCAGCCGTCCGGCAATACATATCCACGGTCCTGTCATGATCCGGCATGGCCGCCACCGCCTGAGCGATGCGTTCGCGCAAATCCGCCAGCTTTTCCGCTACCAGATCGAGCGGCGCGGCCCCGGCCATGCGGTCATGGCCCAGCGGTGAAATCCCCTGGCCGTTAAAGACGGAAATCCAGCTTGGCGGCGAGAACAGCCCGTCCTTATAGGGCTGGACATATCCCCGCCGGCGGAACAGTTCCATGCTGTGCTTCAGGCTGTCGGGAATATCCATGGCGCGGGTATAATCCCACAAGGCCTCGCCCTCGCGGATATTGGCGTGATAATGCAGGATCAGGAAATCGCGCACGCGCTGATATTCGAGATCGACGGCGCGGTTGAATTCCCGGCGCAACCGGTCATCGACCGGATCGGCTGACAGCAACTTCAGCACCTGCATGATCGCCGCCTGCACCAGATAGAGGCTGGTCGATTCCAGCGGCTCAAGAAACCCACTCGCCAGACCGATCGCCACGCAGTTCCGCCGCCATGATTCGCGCCGACGCCCAGCCTTGAAGCGCAGCAGTTTCGGATCGGCCAGGGCCTGATCATCGAGATGCGCCAGCAGGGTTTCCGCTGCGTGATCCTCCCTGACGAAGGCGCTGGAAAAGACATAGCCGTTGCCGGTCCGGTGCTGCAACGGAATCCGCCATTGCCAGCCGGCTTCGCGGGCGGTCAGACGGGTATAGGGGGCGAAATCCGGCGAACGCCCGCACGGCACGGCCCAGGCGCGGTCGCAGGGCAGCCAGTCGGTCCAGTCCTCCCAGCCGGTTTTGAGCGCCTTGTCGATCAACACCCCGGCAAAGCCCGAACAGTCGATAAACAGGTCGCCTTCGATAGTCTCGCCCGACTGCAAAAGAAGACTGGCGATATTGCCGCTTTCCGGTTGCAGCCGGACATCGACCACCCGGCCCTCGGTGCGCCGGACACCCCGCCTTGTGGCGAAATCGCGCATGAAACGGGCATAGAGCGCGGCATCGAAATGATAGGCATAGGCGTATTGCGACCGCACGCTGCTCATGTCTTCGGTCGGGAAATCGAATTTGTGCGCCCGCGCCGCCGCGATGGCGATGCTGTAGTCTTCCAGCGGTCCGACCTCGATACCGGCCTCTCTGGCACGCCGCCAGTAGTGATGGAACCCGACGCCGGCCCAGTCCTGCCCGAACGCGCCGAACGGATGGACATAAGACCCCGACGCGCCCCAGCCGCGAAACTCGATGCCGAGCTTGAAGGTCGCCTGGGTGGCGCGCATGAAGGCGGCTTCGTCGATGCCAAGCTGGTCATTGAAATCCTTGATATGCGGCAGGGTCGCTTCCCCTACCCCGACCGTGCCGATCTCCTCGGATTCGATCAGCCGCACATTATAATCCGGCAGCCGCAAAAGCCGGCTGAACGCCGCCGCGCACATCCAGCCCGACGTGCCGCCTCCCAGAATAACGATCCTGCGCACCTGTTTTCCCCGTCCTGTCAGCATCGTCTTCAAGCGATGTCGCCACGCATTTATTGCATGATAGATATAATATAAACAAGCCAATGCCGGAAAAATCCCCGGAATTTGCACAAATGCCACAAACGCCACCATTTTCCGGTTGGGCGCGGCCGCGACCTGGCTTAGGAGTAGACGCGTTTCCAAAGGCCCGCCCCATGCCCCACGATATCGAACCCTTCCACGCCATCGCCATCAGCCGGCTGGCGCACGCGCTCAAGGCCGAGGGCCGTTCGATCATCCATATGGAATTCGGCCAGCCCTCGACTGGCGCGCCGGCTGCCGCCATCGCCACGGCGCATCAGGTGCTCGATACGGATGGACTGGGCTACTGGGAAAGTCCGGCGCTGAAGGCCCGCCTCGCCCGCCACTATCAGGAAACCTATGGCGTGACGGTCGCGCCGGACCGGTTCATCCTGACCTGCGGCGCCTCCCCCGCCCTGCTGCTGGCGCTGATTTCCAGCTTTGAACCCGGCGCGCGGATCGCCATGGCACGGCCGGGTTATGTGGCTTATCGCAACACGGTAAAAGCCTTGCGGCAAGTGCCCGTGGAAATCCCGTGCGACGCATCCGTCCGCTTCCAGTTGACAGCCAAGGCCTTAGCGGCGATAGACCCCGCACCCGACGGCGTCATCATCGCCAGCCCGGCCAATCCGACCGGCACCATCATAGACGCCGGTGAACTGGAAGCCATCGCCACCGTTTGCCGGGAACGCGGCATCCGCATCATTTCCGACGAAATCTATCACGGCCTGAGCTATGCCGAACCGGCAAGGTCGATGCTCGAATACGAACTGGATGCCCTGGTCGTCAGCAGTTTTTCCAAATATTTCAGCATGGTCGGCTGGCGGCTTGGCTGGCTGCTGGTCCCATCCGACCATCTCGAACGCGCCCGCGCCTATGCCGGCAACCTGTTCCTGACCGCGCCTTCGCTCAGTCAGCACGCCGGCCTGGCAGCGCTCGATTGCGATGAGGAATTGCAAGGCCATGTCGCCGTCTATGCCCGCAATCGCCAATTGCTGCTCGATGCCCTGCCGCGCCTCGGCCTGACCTCCATCGCCCCGCCCGACGGCGCTTTTTACATCTATGCCGATATCGGACACCTGACGGATAACAGCCTGGAATTCTGTCAGGCCCTGTTACGCGCCACCGGCGTCGCCACCGCCCCAGGCCTCGATTTCGATCCAGTCGAGGGCCATCGCTTCATCCGCTTCAGCTTCGCCGTATCCACCACCGAGATCGAAGACGCCATAGAACGGCTCACCACCTGGTTCGCGCGAATTTAACTGCCTCCTAAACCCGCAGTGAGTTTCGATAAATACTGGTGGTGCGGCGGCAAGGCCATCATCTGCCGCTGCACACGATCACGCAGTTCCCCCAGACGCTGACGCAAATCCGCCTCAGACAGATTATCAACCGCCGGATGACGGCTTTTCGCTTGAATTCCCTGACCGGTCAGCACGGCGAACCAGCTTGTTTCCGAGAAAGGTTCCGTGATCTGAACATAACATTGCCCGATCTCCCGGTAGAGTTCTATGCGCTCACGCAGGCTATCCGGAATAGGCATGTATTTGACATGCTTCCAGAATGCCGTGTCTTCCCGATCTGTGACACAGTAATGAGCAATGATGATATCGCGCGCATTCTCGTGCAGAGCCAGTATGTCACGATTAAACCGGTCAATCGCCGCCTGCTGAAAACCATCGCGCGGGAACAGGCCCAGCAGCTTGATGATCGCCATATGGGTCAGATGGATAGAGGTTGATTCAAGCGGCTCCAGAAAGCCGGCGGACAATCCCAGCGCCACCACATTCCTGTCCCACATCTTCCTGCGGTGGCCGGTCGTGAATTTCAGGAGTTTCGGCTCGCGCTGCGCCGGTCCTTCCAGCCGCGACAACACCTTTTCCGTCGCTTCATCATCGGAAATATAATGACTGCTGAAAACATAACCATTTCCGGTCCTGTGCTGCAACGGAATCCGCCATTGCCACCCGGCCTCACGCGCCATCGAAACCGTATAGGGCGCGATCGGTCCGGGCTTTTTCTCGCAGGGCACCGCCACGGCGCTGTCGCACGGCAACCAGCGCGACCAATCATCATAGCCGGCCTTCAGCGCGCCCTCAATCAGCAGACCCCTGAAGCCGGAGCAATCGATGAACAGCGTATCGCCTGCCTGATTACCGCCAATCACCTGGCCATCCGCCAGCGTGACCGAGGTGACGAACCCGCTTTCCGGGTCCTGCGCCACCGTCACCACCCTGCCTTCGATCCGGTTCACGCCCCGCGCCTCGGCATAGGTGCGCAGATAGTTGGCGTAAAGCATGGCATCAAACTGATAGGCATAGCCCACAACCTTGCGATCCGGCGTCATCGGGCTGAAGCGCTCCATCCGCGCCGCCATCGCTTCCAGGCTATAGGTATCGAAATTGCCGTTGCCGGTCAGTTCCTTGAGGCGCAGCCAGAAGTGCGAAAAACCGATACCGTCATAGGCCCGGCCATATTCACCGAAAGGATGGAAATAGCTGTTGTCCTTACTGCCCCAGCCATCAAAACGGATACCGAGCTTGAAGGTGCCTTCGGTATTGCGGATGAAATCAGCCTCATCCAGTCCCAGCATGGCGTTATAGGATTGTATAGGCGGAAAGGTCGCCTCCCCCACTCCAACCGTACCAATCTCGGCCGATTCAACAAGGGTAATGGATAGATTCCGCGTGGTCATGATTCGTGAAATGGCGGCGGCTGTCATCCAGCCCGCCGTGCCGCCACCCACAATGACCACGCGCGAAACGCGTGTATCGTGCATTATTCAGTTTTCCCCGGATACGGCTTCGGGTTTGCATAAAACAAACCGTTCACCGCAGGGCCTGAGAATTACACGCCCGCATAAAAGTGCAAGCTAAAAAAACAGCGATATCTGAAAGCGGCAATTCCGTACCGCAAACCGAAACTCAGTCGGCGCGCAAGGCGACTTTCCGAGCGGGCTTTGCCCGCGGCGTCCTGCTGACCGGCACGGTTTCATCCGCTTCCGTCCCAAGGCCAAAATCCGGCTGATAGATGCGCAGCCGCGCCAGGATGGCGGCATGGGCCGCGCTAGTGATGTGCTTCTGCATGACCGGCGACTTCACCGCCCGCGCCATGATCACCGCGCCGGACATATCGGCCAGCAGGGCCGCGGCCTGATCCATTGCTTCATCGAGCGAAAAATCCATCAAACGGAACTGACCGGCGATCAGTTTTTGCAAGGTGGTGACCCCGACCTCGAACCGCTTGCGCGCCTCCGGCTCCAGTCGCGCCACATCGCCGGCGGTCGCCGGAATGGCGCACCCCTGGCCCGGCTTGTTGTAATGGGCGGGCGACAGGTAATAGTTGATATAGGCCAACAAAGCCGCCTGCGGCTCCAACCCGCGCGTCCGGGTCTGGAAACGCTCGCAGGTCCGCTCGAACATCACATCGATGGCCTGGGCGATCAGGTCGTCCTTGGAAGCGAAATGGGCGTAGAAACCGCCGTGCGTCAGGCCCTGGCGCTTCATCAGGGTGGCGACGCTCAGGCCGTGCGGTCCTTCCTCGCGCAGCATGATGGCGGCCTCGGTCAGCAGCCGCAGGCGGGTCCGTTCCTTGTGTTCGGTATCATAACGCATATGCGGGGTCCGCCGTGAGGTCTTGCCGCAGAGTCGCGTTTTTTATCCCCTGCGTCAAGATCGCGCCGGAATGAATTCGATTACATGATGGCAATCATGCAAAAGCTACCGCTCCAGCTTTGCCGCCAGGATCACCGAGGTCGTGGTGCGTTCAACGCCATCCAGCAGGCCGATGCGATTGATCAGTTCGTTCATTTCGATGCTGTCCGCCGCCTCGACCAGCACGATGATGTCGTATTCCCCGCTGATCGCGTAGATGGCCGAGATTTCCGGGATATCCGCCAGGCTGACCTCGACTTCCTGGCACAGGCGCGGCAGGGTCTTGATCATGACATGCGCGCGCAGGCGGGTTTTTGAATAGGCCTGCCCCAGACGCACCGTATAACCATCGATGATGCCTTCGTTTTCGAGGCGTTCCAGCCGGGCGTAGACCTGGGTGCGCGGAATATCGAGCATGGCCGCCAGTTGCGACACCGGCAGACGCGAATTTTCACGTAAACTGGCCATCAACTTACGGTCGGTGGCGTCAAGATCAGGAGCAGGCTTGCGTGAGGTCATTTATTTCAGCTTTTCGTCGCCATAGATCGCCGTTCGGATAACGGGGGAATCGGAAGATACCGCGCCACGATACATGCCCACGTCATTGATGGCAAAGGCTGGCTTGCCGCTGGCGTCCATGGCGATCAGGCCGCCGTCGCCGCCGATCGATCCGATCGACATGATGGTGTCATAGGCGGCAGCTTCGATATCCTGATGGTTCCAGCGTACACGGTCACAGACCTGACGGCCGGCGGAATCGCGGATGAAATATTCGCCGGTGCCGGTGGCCGAAACGGCGCAGTCGCCATCGCGCGCATAGGTGCCGGCGCCGATCAGCGGTGAATCGCCGATCCGGCCCCACTGCTTGCCGGTCAGCCCGCCGGTCGAGGTCGCCGCCGCCAGATGGCCGTCATTATCGAGCGCCACCGCCCCGACCGTACCGTACATATGGGTCGGATTAATCATAGCCGTATTGTCCTTCTTCCAGTCCACCAGCATCTGCTCGCGCTCCGGCGTATGGAAGTATGACGGATCTTCCTGTTCCAGCCCCTGCGCCTTCGAGAAGGCGTCCGCGCCCTCCCCCGCCAGGAAGACATGGCGCGTCTTGTCCATCACCGCGCGCGCCGCCATGATCGGGTTCCTGGTGCGCGTCAAAGCCGCCACCGCCCCGGCCTTCATCGTGCCGCCATCCATGATGGCCGCATCGAGATAGACATTGCCGTCCGCCGCGATGGCCGCGCCCTTGCCGGCATTGAACAGCGGATTATCCTCCAGCGGCCTGATCGTGGCCTCGACCGCATCCAGCGCCGAACCGCCCTTGTCGAGCACCGCCTGGCCCGCCGCCAGCGCCGCATTGAGTCCGGCGCGATAGGCGGCGTCGGTTTCCGGCGTCAGGTCGCCACGATCGATCACGCCCGCGCCGCCATGGATGGCCAGCGACCAATGTTTTTGCTGGGTCAATACGCCATCCGCGACATCATAGGTGCGCGTAAAGGACGGCAGTCCCACCGCCAGCGTCTTTATATTGAAGGTGCTGGTCTTGCCAATGCCGGTGACCCTGACGTTCTTTATATTGAGCGGCTTGCCCGGCGCCAGGTCATGCACCTCTCCGCCCTGAACCAGCCAGCCATGCCCGTCGAGATTGGAATAGACCTTCGCCGTGCCGTCGGCCTCGACCGTCATGGCCGCTTCTTCGTCGATACCCAACCCGACCAGCGGATAGGCATGACGCTGGCCATCGGCATCGCGCAGAGATTCGGATTTGACCACGAAAGCAATCAGGCGGCCGAGACGATCACGAATGCCGAAATGACTGTCGGTAACGATATTGGACAGCAGTTCGGAATGGAGAAAATCGCTTTCCATCGTCACCGCCGGTCCCATCGGGTCCTTCAGGGCCTCTTCGGAAGTAATGCTGCCGCCATCCATGGCGCCATAAAGCCACGAACCCTGCACCGCCAGCCCCGCCGAGGTGCCGCCGATCGGCTTGCCCGCCGCCACATGGGCATCGAGCGCTTCATTGAGCGGCGTGCCCTTCCACATGCGGACATAATTAGACTGGTCACCACCCGCCAGGAAAATGCCGTCGGCCTTTTTCACCGCCTCCAGCAGCTTCGGATCGTAGGACGCCTTGCGGTCGGTGAACAGGAAGGTGCGCACCGAGGTTACGCCCTTCACCTGGTTATAAAACTCATCCTGCGATTCCGTGGTGCCGGACGCGCGCAGCACCACGATATGGCCATGCCCGGCATGGGCGGTGAACCAGCGAAAGGCGTCATAGGCCCAATCGCCGCCGCCACTAAGCAGGAAACCGCCCTTTACCGGGTCGGTCGTCGGTTTCGCTTCATCACCGATAACAAAGGTTCTGTAGCCCGGCCCGCTTTTCCAGGCTTTCGCCTCGGCAATATTACCCATATTTAAGGTGACGAAGGCGAGACTTAAGGCGAGAATCAGACCCGGATTTGTTTGGCGCATGACAGGCTCCGCGATTGTTAGTGCGCAAATGCAACATATGCCCACAACTGTGATCGCAAATTGACCTTATGGCAACAATTTGATTGCCAAGTTTGACACAATGATGTCACTTTTCGTCAAGTTTCCGCAAAAATAGTGCAATTTGAAACTATATTCGCACATTTATCCCATTCGCACCCGCGAACAGCGTTACGTAAAATCAGGAGCCGACCCATGACTGCCCCCATGACGAAGATCCACTTCACACGACTCTGCAAACTGACCCTGCTTGCCGGCTGCAGCCTCTATGGCCTTCATGGCGTGGCCAGCGCGCAGGAAGACGCCGCTGATCCTACAGCCGATGTACCGCAAACCATTGTCGTTCTCGGCTCGCGTATTCCCCGCACGCAAAAGGAAGGCCCCGCGCCGGTCACCGTGATCACGTCCGACCAGATTCGCGCCGGCGGCTATGCCAGCGTACCGGACGTGCTCAAGACCGTCACCGCCAACAGCGGCGAAACCGAATCGATGCAGTCGGGTAATGCCGCCGACTATTCCCCCGGCGCACAGCAGGTCGATCTGCGCGGCCTCGGCCCCAACCACACGCTGGTCATGGTCAATGGCCGCCGCATTTCGGACTTCCCGATGCCGTTCGACGGCAACGGCAATTTCACCGACATTTCCAATATTCCGCTGGGCATGGTCGACCAGATCGAAATCCTGTCGGGTTCGGCCTCGGCTATCTATGGCTCGGATGCCCTGGCCGGCGTTGTCAATTTCAAGCTGAAAGAGCGCTATGACGGCTCGACGCTCGATTACCGCTACGGCTGGACCGAACAGGGCGGCGGGCAATCACACCGCCTGAACTATTCGTCGGGCTTCGACGCCGGCAAGTTCCACGGCGTCTTCGGCGGCGAAATTTTGTGGAGCGATCCGATCTACGGCTACCAGCGCAAGCGCCAGGATTCGACACTGGATGCGCCGGACGACGCCTACAAGACGCCGGTCACCAACTGGCAGCGCGTCGATTACGACGTCTATGCCATCGACGCCACCGCGGCCGATTGCGCCCTGACCACCGCCACCAATGGCGGCACCACTCACCTGGCCGTTGATCCCTATTACGGCGATGACGATACCATCCTCGGCGCCTATTGCGGCAGCGAATCCGCCATCGGCTACAAGACGGTCCAGTCGCAGCGCCATGCCGGCAATCTGGTCGGCTCCTTCACCTACGATATTTCGGATAACCTGCATCTCTTCGCCGACGTGCAGTTCGGCCTCAGCCGCCTCGAACTGCTGAAGCGCCCGACCTCGTGGGGCTACCAGGATGAAACCGGTAATGATGTCGGCGACTTCTACAACAGCTTCACCGGCGGCACCGATAACTGGTACCGCATCTTCACGCCGGAAGAAATGGGCGGGCTGGACAAGGCCAAGCGCCAGGTCAATTCGACCACCTACACCTTCACGCCCGGCGTACGCGGCACCTTCGGCACAGATGACAAGTGGAATTACGAGGTCGCGCTCAATTACAGCGCCTATACCGCCGAGGTCATCTTCCCGCTGATCAATGTCGACAAGGCCAACGCCCTGTTCCTGGGACCGAAACTGGGCATGGATACCGATCCTGAATTCCTGGGCGAGGACGACGGTTACGGCCTGCCGGTCTTCAATGCCGACCCGACCCGCTTCTATACCCCGCTGACGCCGGAGGAATACGCCTCCATCGCTGAAAACGCGATCTACCACCCAAAAAGCTCGGTCACCGAAGTCACCGCCCAGATCGGCACCCGTGACCTGTTCCAGATGCCCGCCGGTCCCGTCGGTTTCAACTTCCTCGTCGAGGCCGGCCGCCAGGACTACGACCAGGGCACCGATCCGAAGGCCGCCGAACCGCACTTCTTCAGCTGGACGGATTTCATCTCCAAGGGCCACCGCAACCACTACGCCACCGGCGTCGAGTTCAACATTCCGCTGCTCTCCACCCTGTCATCCAGTGCCGCCGCCCGTTACGATCACTATGATTATGCCGGCCACAGCGTCGGCCAGAGCACCTATAACCTCGGCCTCGAATACCGCCCGCTCAAGACCCTGCTGCTGCGCGCCGCCTGGGGCACCGGTTTCCGCGCGCCCGACCTGAACTATGTCTATCAGGGCATCGGTTATGAGGAAGGCCGCGCCACCGACTACTACACCTGCTACAATGACACGCCGGAAGACTATCCCGGCGATTGCGGCCGCGGTTCGCGCATATCGGTCAAGACCGGTGGCAACCGCGACCTGGAACCGGAAACCAGCGAAAGCTTCAATACCGGCTTCGTCTGGGCGCCGTCGCGCGCCTTCGATTTCAGCGTCGATTACTTCAAGATCAAGATGGAAGGCGTGGTCGAGGATCTGGTCATCAACAACCTGACCCGCACCGAAGGCGAATGCCGCAACGGCCTGCAGGACATCAGCAGCCCGACCTGCCAGGACGCCATCACCCGCGTCACCCGCAATTCGAGCGGCGACATCACCCAGGTCTTCGTCAGCCCGATCAATGTCGCCAGGGAAGAAACCTCCGGCGTCGATGTGGCGGCACACCTGCGCTTCGACACGCCGATCGGCATTCTCGGCCTGTCCGGCAGCTACACCCATGTCATCGATCACGATTACACCCGTTACAAGGGCGATACGCCGATCGACAAGCTGGCCAACGATTCGAGCTACTACATTCCGCGCGACAAGGCCTCGGCCAGCGTCAACCTGAAAACGGGCAAGTGGAAGTTCAACATCGACGGCAACTATACCAGCCGCCTGCCGAACTATGACGAGGATGCCTGGGTCAAGGCTTACATGCTCTACAATGCCTCGGCGCAATACGATATCAATGAGAAGGTTACGGTATCGCTGGCCATCGACAACCTGTTCGACACCAACCCGCCCTACGATCCGACCTGGACCAGCTACCCCTACTACAACAGCAACTGGTACGAAGGCCTCGGCCGTTCGGGCTTCCTGCAAATCACCTACAAGTACTAAGACGAAAGGGCCGGACAGTCTCCGGCCCTTTTTCTTTGGCTAAAACGGATTCCTGATCTCTTCCGACGCCAGTTCCTCCGGCGTGCTTTCACGGCCCAGCATGGCGTTGCGGTAAGGAAAACGCCCGAACCTGGCAATAATGGCGTGATGACGCTTCATAAACCCCAGGATATCGGCGTCGCCCAACGCCTCATAAAGCCCCAGCCCGCGATCCTGTGCGGCCAGATCCTCGGTGTGCATGAACGGCATATAGAGGAATTGCCGCTCGGATACGCTCATCCCTTTGTCGAATCCGCGATCCACCGCGCGGCGCGAAACATCGAACGCCAGATGATCGGTGGCAAAGGCTTTCGCCGTATTGCGGAACATGTTGCGGGGAAACTGGTCGAGCACGATAATCAACGCCAGGGCGGATTTCGGCGCGTTCGCCCAATCCAGCGCCCCGGCGGCGGCCTCCGCGTATAAATCGCCAAACCGCGTCCGTATGACCTCATCGAAGGCCGGCGTCGAAGCGAACCACCTGGCCTGCGTATCCGGCGCGAACCAGAAATCGAGAACATCCTGGGGTGTCATTGCAATCCTTCCGCCTTATAAACCACCTTGCCGCCGACCATGGTCAGCAAAACCTTTGTGCCGCCGATCTCTTCCGGCCTGACCTGAAAAAGATTGCGATCCAGCACGATCAGGTCGGCGAACTTGCCGGTTTCCAGCGAACCCGTTTGCTGATCCTGCCGCAGGCTGTAGGCCGCGTTAAGCGTGATCGCTCTCACCGCTTGCGCCACCGTCAGACCGGGATCGATCCCCAGCCGCTCAGGGTAAGTGACCGCATCCTCGCCGATCGCCTTGCGCGTCACGGCGATTTGCAGGGCCAGCCATTCATCGAGTGCATCCACCGGCCAGTCCGAGCCATAGACGATGCGCGCCCCGTAAATCTCCAGCAACCCCGCCGGCTCCATAAGCGCCGATCGCACCGGTCCCAGCGCCGGCTTCGACTGTTCGATATCAATCGCGGGCCGCTCCCACTGGAACGACAGAACCGGTAGCGCACCGACTTCGGCATAGCGCTTGTAGTCCGCCGGATCGACAATCTCGTCATGAGCGATAGCCGGCCGGATATCGTCGGCCGGATGGACTTTCCGCATGGCCTCGACCGCATTCAGTCCCATGCGCACCGAGCCGTCGCCATCGGCGTGCATATGCGGATTCAGCCCCGCCGCTGCCAGCCTGATCAGGGTGTCGTCAAGCTGATCTTGTGTGAAGTAAGGCTTCGGGCCGTAATTCTGCCCCGGCTTGCCATCCTCAAAATAAGGCTCGACCATCACCGCCGAAAACGCCGGCGCCGAATAGACGCCATCGAGAAACAGTTTGGCCGTATCAACTTTCATGACCGGCTTTGCGCCGTCCGGCTTTTGCTCGAACTCGGCCTTTTCCTTCAGCACCTCGGCAATGGCCTTGTCGGCGTCATAATCCGCCGGGGAATCGATCAGCACGGCAAAATGCGCCCGCGCCGTCAGCCCGCCTTCTTTCGACACCGTGCGATAAGCGGTCATGGTTTCGATATCGGTATAGGCATCGAGAAAGGTCGTAATCCCCTGTTCGCGCATGGCCTTGAGCGCCAGTTGCGTCGCCTGGTAGTTTTTCTCGACCGAAGGCGGCGGCACAACCTTATCCACCAGATCCTGAGCAGCATCCTGCAAAAGCCCGGTCGGCTCGCCTGAGGCATCGCGCACGATCACGCCATCCTTTGGATCGGGCGTATCGCGGGTAATGCCGGCCAGTTGCAGTCCACGCGTATTGGTCAGGTTGGAATGGCCGAATGACGAATGTACCTTGATCGGCCGGATGGTTTTCACGCCATCGAGCGCCGCGCGGGTCAACACCGTGCCCTGCGGCTTCGCCCCCTGCTCGAACCAGTTGATGACCTCCAGCCAGTTATCAGGCCCCGCCGCCTTGTCGTCATCGACACATTTTTGAATCCGTGTTTGAAATTCGGCAATGGTCAGGCTGTCATAGTTGAGATTGCAGTTCAGCATCCGCAAACCGCCCGATTGCGGGTGCATATGACCGTCGATCAGCCCCGGCATGACCATTCGGCCTTTCAGGTCGATCACCTGCGTTTTCCGGCCGATGAGCGCCTTCACGCCGCCCTCACCCCCAACATAGACAATCCGGCCGTCCTTTACCGCCAGCGCCGGCGCCACGCTATCGGCCGCATCGACCGTATAGACATACCCATTGCGAAAAACCGTATCCGCCGTCGGCATCTTCGCCTGGGCAGAACCGGCAAGGAGCGCAAAAGCCATAATCCAATACTTCATAAGCGGGCCTATCCTTAATCCCCCTCTCCCCGTTAACGGAGAGAAGGGATAATCGGCAAATCTCACCTGAGAACCCTGTCGTTTTTTGGCGCATGACCGACTATATAGACCGCACGCTACCGGGCAAAGGAAATCAAATGGATTCGGTCATTTCGATCAAACAACTCGACAAGACCTACAAAGGGGGCCACAAGGCGCTGAAATCCATCGATCTCGATATCCGGCGCGGTGAAATCTTCGCCCTCTTAGGCCCCAACGGCGCCGGCAAGACCACCCTGATCGGCGTGGTCTGCGGGTTGGTGAAGCTGACCGGCGGCACGGTCATCGCCGATGGCCACGACATCACCAAAGACTACCGCCAGGCCCGCGCCAAGATCGGCCTGGTGCCGCAGGAACTGGCGACCGACATGTTCGAGACGGTCTGGTCCACGGTCAGCTTTTCGCGCGGCCTGTTCGGACTTTCGCCCAATCCGGCCCATATTGAGAAAGTGCTGAAAGACCTTTCCCTGTGGGACAAGAAGGACAACAAGATCGCCACGCTTTCGGGCGGCATGAAGCGCCGCGTGCTGATCGCAAAGGCGCTTTCGCACGAGCCGAAAATCCTCTTCCTCGATGAGCCGACCGCCGGCGTCGATGTCGAACTGCGCCGCGACATGTGGAAGATGATCGGCCGCCTGCGCGAACAGGGAGTCACCATTATCCTGACCACCCACTATATCGAGGAAGCCGAGGAAATGGCCGACCGCATCGGCGTCATCAATAAAGGCAAAATCATCCTGGTCGAAGAAAAGCACGCTTTGATGAAGAAACTTGGCCAGACCCGCGTCACCATCGGCCTGAAATCGAAGCTCGATGCGCCGCCGGATATCCCGCAACAACTCAACCTGTCCGAAGACGGTGAAACCCTGACCTTTACCCTCACCGGCGAAGGCGATTCGGAAGACGCCGGCGTCGCCGATGTGCTCAAGGCGTTGATGGATAAAAAGATCGACTTCAAGTCGGTCAGCACCAAGCGTTCGTCACTCGAAGACATATTCGTCGATCTTGTGGAGACAAAAGCATGAGCCTCAATCTCCACGCCGTCCGCGCCATCTATGTCTTCGAGTTGCACCGCACCTGGCGCACCCTGTTCCAGAGCATCGCCGCGCCGGTCATCTCGACCTCGCTCTATTTCATCGTCTTCGGCTCGGCCATCGGCAGCAAGATGACCCTGGTCGATGGTGTCAGCTACGGCGCCTTTATCGTGCCCGGCCTGACCCTGCTGTCGATCCTGACGGAAAGCACCTCAAACGCCTCGTTCGGCATCTATCTGCCGCGCTTTACCGGCACGATCTACGAACTGCTGTCAGCGCCGGTATCGGTGGTCGAGGCGCTGCTGGGCTATGTCGGGGCGGCCACCACCAAGTCGGTGATCCTGGGCGCCATCATCCTGATCACGGCGCGCCTGTTCGTGCCCTATGAGGTCGTTCATCCCATCTGGGCCTTCCTGTTCCTGATCATGATCGCCCTCACCTTCTCGCTGTTCGGCTTTATCCTCGGCGTCTGGGCCGATGGTTTTGAAAAATTGCAGGTGGTGCCCCTGCTGATCATCACCCCCCTGACCTTCCTCGGCGGCACCTTCTACTCCATCAAGATGCTGCCGGAATTCTGGCAACACGTCACCCTGTTCAATCCGATCGTCTATCTGGTGAACGGCTTCCGCTGGACCTTCTACGGCAAGGCCGATGTCAATGTGCTGGTCAGTTTTGGCATGACCCTGGTGTTCATGACGGTCTGCGTCGCCCTCATCACCTGGATTTTCAGGACCGGCTACCGCCTGAGAAGCTAAATTGGGACGTTAAAAAGGTCCGGCCGGATCTGGGACCAGCAGATCCGGCGCGGAGTTTATGTGCGCGCCCGGAAGAGGGAGAAACAGTGCGCACCAGAAGCGCCAGGCGATCTCAGGGGGATAATCGCGGCGCCTGCTCAATTTAACTCGCAAAAGTTGTATTTTAATTAATATCCGCAAATAACTGCCGTATTAATTGTATTTTCGATTTGCGACTTGGTAAATCAAAGCGCGGCATGGCCTATAGGCAGACGGGATCGAATAGGGCATAAGACTCAGCCTCAACACAATGATCCGACGTGTGCCAGCCCTGATGACAGCCGATACGAACGCGCCTGCCGCCTCATTCCTCCAAACAATCAGGACCTCCGTATATGCTTGGGCCGACCGCTTGTGGAATGCCGATGACAAGACCCTGCGCTGGGTGCTGGCTGTGCTGGTCATCGTTCTGGCCTGCTTCAACTTCGTCCGCGATCTCGATAACCCCGCCCATGCCTTCTGGGATGAATCCTACTACCTGACCACGATCCAGCGCTATGACGAAGGCAAGGCGCAATACGCCTCGCATCCGCCGCTCGGCTTCATGTTCATGGACGCAGGCGTCAAGACCGGCAAGCTGTTCGGCATCAATCAGAAGATCGATACCCATTTCCTTGGCGACGTGAAAAAGATCGATTCCCGCGTCGTGCCGAAAGGCTATGATTTCACACCGATCCGCATGCCCTCAGCCCTGTTCGCCATCGTCAGCGCCCTGCTCTTCTACCTGATCATCCTGAAACTGAACGGCGAAGCCTTCGAGGCCTTTGTCTTCTCGCTGCTGTTCGTTTTCGAGAACGCCTATATCGTCCATTTTCGCGCCGCCCACCTCGATTCCTATCAGTTCACCTTCACGCTCGGCTCGATCCTTGTCTGGCTATATACTTTCGGGCGCGAACCGAAACGGCCGCTGCTGACCTATGCCGCCTTCGGCCTGTTGTGCGGCCTGTCCTTCATGGTCAAGGTCAATTCGCTGGTCATGCTGCTGCTCGGCGCCCTCAGCCTGGGCCGCGCCCTGTGGTTCGATCATTCACGTCCGAACTGGCTGCGGCAATTCTGGCGCGGCAGTTCCATCGCCGGCGCGTTCCTGGCGGTCGTCACCCTGATCTTCACCCTGCACGTCGTTTTCAATCCGAACGCGCCCGACCTGACCACCAAGGCCGGCAAGCGCGACAGCGGCTCCATGGGGCAGGTCTACAAGGACTATCTCGCCCACAAGCGCGGCCTTTCCCCCTCTGTCGTCTGGGACGCCACCGTCGGTTACTACAAATACATGAAGTATGACTTCACCGGCGAAGTGAAGACCGAACCCAACGGGTCTCAGCCCGTTCTGTGGCCCTTCATGGCCAAGGCGATCACCTACCGCTGGGATTTCGACGGCAAGAAGACCGCCTATACCCATATGGTCGGCAATCCGGTCAACTGGGGCCTGGGTCTTGTCGGCATCGCCGCCGCCGCCGTGCTGATCTCCCGCCGCCGCTTCGACCGGAAGGAAACGCCTGACGCCAAAGCGCGCGCCATGGATTTCGACCGCCTGGAAGCCATCTTCGCCATGTTCATGGTCTTCTGGGTCTTCCATATCTATCTCGGCATCCACCGCGTGATGTACATCTACCATTACTTTATCGGCCTGGCCCTGAGCTACCTGCTGGCGGCGCTATGCTTCCGCATCGTGGCGCGGCAGATGCCCCTGGTGAACAGGCACCGCTTCGGCATCCTGTGCGGGTTGAGCCTCCTCATCGCTGTCAGCTACCTCTTCTATGCCCCCCTGACCTACCACCAATACATGACCAAGGCCGAATGCGGCCTGCGCAATATTCCGGTGACCCTGGTGGTCTGCCAGCCGGTAAAGAAGAAAAAACCAGCGCCCCTGCAAACCGCGGCGCCATCAGCCGACCTTAACAAAAGTTAATCCGCCGGTTTTTTCTTCCTTCGGGCGCAATCCTGCGGCAATGTCCTCCAAGACATTGGAGCGATATTTATGCTGATGAAAAAATCCCTACTGACCGCCTTCGCCATCGCGGCCCTGACCACCACGGCCCTGACACCGATCAGCGGTTACGCCGAGGCCCCGGCTAGCGCCATTGCCGCCCCTGGCCAGCCGATCGATATCAGCAAGGGCCTGGATTTCGCCCAGAACCATTCCGACATCAAGGCCGATCCCGCCGTCCGTTTCGGCAAGCTGCCGAACGGCATGACCTATATCATCCTGAAAAACGCCACCCCGCCGGGCACCGCCTCGATTCGCCTGCGCTTCAATGGCGGCTCGCTGATGGAGGATGACAGCCAGCTGGGCCTCGCCCACTTCCTCGAACACATGGCCTTCAATGGCTCGAAGAACGTGCCCGAAGGCGAAATGGTCAGGATTCTCGAACGCCACGGCCTGGCCTTCGGCGCCGATACCAATGCCCACACCGGTTTCAGTGAAACCGTCTACGAACTCGACCTGCCCAAGGTAGCCGACGACGATCTCGACACCGGCCTGTTCCTGATGCGCGAAACCGCCGGCAATCTGCTGCTCGAAGACAGCGCCATCGACAGCGAACGCGGCGTCATTCTCGGCGAGGAGCGCGCCAGCGACAGCCCCAGCCGCCATGCCTATATGAAATGGGCGGCAGCGGCCTTCGGCGGCCAGAAATACGCCGTCCGCCTGCCTATCGGCCTGACGGATATCATCAAAAACGCCAAACGCGACCGTTTCGTCGACTATTACAACAGCTTCTACCGTCCCGAACAGGCCACCCTCGTTGTCGTCGGCGATTTCGATCCCGACGCCATGGAAGCGCGCATCAAGACAAAATTCTCCGATTGGCAAAAGCCCGCCGCACCGATCCGCGTCACCGATTTCGGCGCCTACAAACCCAGGGGCGTCACTTCGGAAGCCTATACCGAGAAGGGCCTGCGCACCGAACTGACGCTCACCTGGTCGCAACCGATCACCGAGGTCTACCAGAACGAGGCCAAGGAAACCGCCGATTTCCTCGACGGCCTGCGCACCCAGATTCTCAATGAGCGCCTGGAGCGTCAGGCCAAACTGCCCGATACGCCCTTCGCCGCCGCCTCGATCGCCCATGATGATGTCGATCACACCGCCACAGTCACGCAAGTATCGATCACGCCCAAGCCGGGCCGTGAAAAGGACGCCTTCGTCGCCGCCTACACCACCGTGCGCCAGTTCATCGAATATGGCGCCGACCAGGCCGAGCTTGATCGCACCCTGAGCGACACCGAAACCTATTTCAAACAGGCCCTGCAAGGGGCCAACACCCGCAACAGCCGCCAATTGTCACAAGCGCTGGTCGACAGCATGGCCGATGGCAAGGTCTTCACTTCCCCGCAACAGGACTGGGACTATTTCCAGACGCTGAAGCCGTCGATCACGCTCAACACGCTCAATGCCGGTATCAAGCCGCTGTTCGCCGGCGATGGTCCGCTGCTGTGGCACGAAGGACCGACACTCGGTGATTTCGACCAGAAAGCCTTCCTCGATACCTATACAACGGTTCAATCCGCTCAACTGACCGCCCAGGAAGCCCGCGTCAACAAACCCTGGCCCTATACCGATTTCGGCACGCCGGCCAGACCGGTCAAGCGCGAGGAGATCAAGGATCTTGATCTGACCCAGCTGACATATGCCAATGGCGTGCGCGCCACCATCAAGACCACCAATTTCAAGGACGACCAGATCGGCATCACGGTCCGCTTCGCCGGGGGCCTGAGTTCGCTGTCGCCCGCATCAAAGCCGCCGGTCTTCGCCGCCTCGATTTCAGATATCCAGGAAGGCGGCCTCGGCAAGCTGACGGCCTCCGAACTGAAGGACAGCCTGACCGGCAAGATCTACAGTGTGAACCTTAACATCGGCGAAGACGCCACCACGCTTTCCGGCGGCACCAACCCGACGGATTTCGCCACGCAGATGGAGGTTTTGATGGCCTTCACCACCGACGCGGCCTATAGCCCCGATGCCTTCGACCGCCTGAAATCCCTGGTGCCGGATTATTACGCCTCGCTGGCCTCAACCCCCGGCGGCGTCTTCCAGATGAGCGGCGCGGCGGCTTTGCGCGATAATGACCCGCGCTTCACCATGCCCGATCAGGCGGACCTGCTGGCCACCACCAACGATCAGGTCAAGGCCCTGGTCGACCGCCAGCTCAAGACCGCTCCGGTCGAAATCACCATTGTCGGCGATATCAGCGAGGCCGAGGCCGAAGCCGAAATCAGCAAGACCTTCGCCACCCTGGCCAAACGTCCCGACACGCCCGCCCTCCCCGCCGATGGCCTGACGCTGCATTTCCCGACGCATAACCTCAGCCGGGTGTTCGAGCATGAAGGCCGCGCCGACCAGGACCTGAGCTATATCGCCTGGCCCGGAACGGATTTCATGTCCGACACCCAGCGCGCCCGCGGTCTGACCGTGCTCGCGGAAGTGCTGTCGCTGCGCCTGACCGATATCGTGCGCGAACAGAAGGGCCTGAGTTACAGCCCCTATGCCAGCAACTACTATTCCCAGACCTTCCCCGGTTTCGGCTATCTCAGCGCCGTCGCCCAGGTGAAGCCGGAGGACGACCAGGCCTATTACGATGCGGTGTCCGGCATCGTGGCCGACCTCAAAGCCCATCCGATCAGCGACGACGAACTGCTGCGCGCGCAGAAGCCTTTGATCGACCGGATGGACACCGACCTGAAGACCAATACCTACTGGGCCGCTTCTCTGCCCGGCTCGACCACGGATGCGAAGAAGCTCGATTATATCCGCACCCGCCGCGATCAGTACAAGGCGGTGACCGTGGCCGACATCCAGCGCCTAGCTAATGAATATCTCGATATGAGCAAGGCGATGCGCATCCAGATCAAGCCGGCGGCGGCGGACGCGGCGAAACCCTAAACGAGACGGATTGGCCCCGGATAATCGGCCACCTGACGGTCGGAGGTCAGCAGCAAAATACCTTCGACCGTCGCCTGCGCCACCAGCAGGCGATCGAACGGGTCTTTGTGCAGCCACGGCAGATCAGCGACGGCCACGGCATGATCACCCGAAATCGGTAATTCACTGTAAGCATTATCGGACAGGCTACGCCGCAATTGCCGCGCATCGGCGGGAAAATCACTGCGCCCCTGCGATTGCTTGATGGCGACTTCCCAAAGACTGATCGTACTAAAAATAAGTTCGTTCGCCGGATCGCCCATCAGCGATTTTGCCTCGGCCGACAACCGGAAAGACGTGCTGGACGCCCAGATCAGCAAATGCGTATCGATCAGCAGTTTCATTCTTTACCGTAAAACATTTCCGCGATTTCATCTTCATAAAGACGATCGAAATCATCGGGTACGGTAAATTCCGCCGGTAGAAAATCGAACCGCTTCGGCGCCTTCACGTCCGGCGCATTGATCGGCACGACCTTGACCATGGCGCGTCCGGCCTTGGCGATAATGAACGGTTCGCCGTTCGCCGCTTCCTCGACAAGGCGCGACAGATGCGTCTTGGCTTCGTGGATATTGACCGCCTTCATAACAGACCTCATTAAACTAAGTCCGGTTAGTCTAGTTTAAAACGCCTCCAAATACAAACAAACAAAAACCCCGCCGGACAAACCGGCGGGGTTTTCAGTCATGTGCACTTTTTTTTATGATTTACTGGACGAAGCCGCCAACGCCGCCATCAAAGCTCATCACCGCCGTATTGGTGCCATTGCAACTGTTGCAGGCCACCTGGCGCTGCTTCGTGATGGTTTCGGTACGGGTCAGGGTCAGGATCTTGACACCAACGCCGAAGCGGCGCAGCAGCGAGCGCTCGTTGCACTGGCGCTGCGGAATCTGAGTCCTGCAGGTCAGGGTGCCGTCCTCGAACCACAGGGCTTCGTTCTTGGCGCAGGTGGCATTCTTGCCGCCGTCGAAATTGATGTGCGAGCCGTCATAGTCCGAATAGGTCCACTGCATATGCGTGCCGGCGATGCAGCGATAGACTTCGCCGCGATAGCTGCCGGCGATATCGCGGCCCGAAAAGACCTGCGACGCCGGGTGCGGCACGCCGGTATCGTCGATGCAGCTCGCCTGGATGATGGTCTGCCTGGTGAAGGTCTGCTGTTCGCTGTAGCTTTCCATCGCGCCACAGCAATTTCCGCTGACCACGTTCAGGCTGCCGGCCGCCTGCGGATAACCCGGCGTCTGCGACCAGTTGCTGTAACCGCCGCCGTAATAGACGGTCGAACCTGAAGCGCCCGCGCTCGCACCGGCGCCGACCTTGACATTGACGTTCACATTAACGTTCGCGCCACCGCCGCAGCTTACACAGGGCGTATGCGGCGGACGCGGATTGTTCGGCACCGTCGGCGGCGCGGGCGGAGAACAACCGGTCGTGCAAGCCACGGCGCCGCCGGCGAAAGCCAGCATTCCGGCGCCCAACAGGCCAGCCTTAAACAGGACAGTGAACAGATTTTTCAAAGCTGCGCGCATCAAACTTTCCTCATGGCTTTTCGCCCTCATGGCTATTCTGGCCAGGTATCAGCAAGAACCATACCGCAATAAACTTTGCCTTTTGATTAAGCCCTGCGCCGAAAAGGCTCAAAATACCGTTTTTTCGGCAGAGATCTTGCCTTTCCCCCTGGCAAAGGAGATCGCCGTGCCCCATTCCAGTACAGTTTCATTCCTGAGCTACTGGCGCAGCCTTCAGACCGATCCGGAGACAGCGCCCGCGCGAAAACAGTTCGATCCGGCGCGCCTCAAGACCCTGATGCCGCAGATGCTGATGATCTCGACAACGGATCACAGCCACCGGTTTCGCTTGTCCGGCGGCTTTTTGCATGCCCTGCATGGCTACGAACTGAAGGGCGCGTCCTTTCCAGCGCTATTTCGCCCGCCCTTCATCAGCCCGGTAACCACCGCCCTGATGCTGGCCCGCCGCCGCGAACAGCCGGTTATCCTGACCCTTTCCGCGCCCTGGCAGACCGCCCATCCTGAAATGTCACCGGAGGAAGCCACGCTGTTTCAGAATGAGACGGTCCGTTTTGAAATCTGCCTGTGTCCCATGATGAACGCCTATGGCAAGGTGGACCGGCTGGTCGGTATTTACCAGACCCTGAGCGCCATGCCGCAAAATCCGAACGGTACGCTGGGCCGCTATACGCTGACAGCCTCCAAACTGTACGCGCCGGACCAGAATACCCAGGCGACACATCTGCGCCTTGTGGCTTCCGAAGGGCTGCGCATAGCGTAACCTCTTGCGTCCTTATGGATTAGGCGCAAAACTAACGGCCTGATTATCCGGAGGCCCCGCATGCCCAAAGACGACAAGCTCAAGGACGACAAGCCCAAAGACAACCGGCCCAAAGACGACAAGTCCGATAAAAAGGACGCCGCCGAAGCGCGTCTCGAACAGCTCCAGATTGCCCTGGTCGACGCGCAGATCTGGTCGCAAAAGGAAGGCAAGCGCCTGTGCGTCGTCTTCGAGGGCCGCGACACCGCCGGCAAGGACGGCGCCATCAAGCGCATCACCGAATGTCTGTCCATCCGCCAGACGCGGGTGGTCGCCCTGCCCAAGCCGACCGAACGCGAACAGGGCGAATGGTGGTTCCAGCGCTATGCCAGCGAACTGCCGACCGCCGGCGAATGGGTGCTGTTCAACCGCTCGTGGTATAACCGCGCCGGGGTGGAGAAGGTCATGGGCTTTTCCACGCCGCTCCAGCAGGAGGCCTTCATCCACGATGTCCCGGCCTTCGAGGGCCTGCTGGTCCGCTCCAATATCATCCTGGTCAAGCTGTGGCTCGATATCTCGCGCGACGAACAGAAACAGCGCCTGGATGAACGCCGCTCCGATCCACGCAAACGCCTGAAGGTCAGTTCGCTCGACGCCGTGGCGCAGGAGCGCTGGGATGATTATTCCGCGGCGCGCGACGAGATGCTGAGGCGTTCCCACAACGAGGACACGCCGTGGACCTGCGTCAAGACCGACAGCAAGACGAAGGCGCGTGAAAACATCATTCTCTATCTGCTCAAGGCCATCGGCTGTCCGGAATATTCCGTCGACATCGCCGCTCCCGATCCGGATATCCTGTTTCCCTACGATGATGTCATCACCGGTAAAAAGAACCTGTACAAATAGGCCGCCGCAAGAACAAGCCGGGAACGCCGAATCGCCGCACAAATTCCTGAAAAATAAAAGGTTAAAGTAACCGTTTATTGACTCTGTTTTGGGAGGCTTCCGGCGTTGCTGGCAGCAAAAGGGCTGTCAGACTGGACAAAAGGTTCAGGGCCGATGATACCCCCCGTGACGCGAAGCGCACATGATGTAAACCGCCAGAAGGCGCCCTCGCCGGCCTCGGCCTTGCCCCCCGTCAAGCGGGCGAGCCTGAAAGAATGCGGCGACTGCAATCTGTGCTGCAAGGTCTACGATATTCCCGACCTTGAAAAGAAAGCCGGCCACACCTGTTTCAATATCCGCCCCGAAGGCGGCTGCGGCGTCTGGGGCCTGCATCCGCAAATCTGCCAGGACTTCAAATGTCTGTGGCTGAAACACGACGACATGAATGCGCTGTGGCGTCCCGATCAGGCCGGCTTCGTGCTGCGCCTGGAACCCAACGGCACGACGCTGGCCGTCGATATCGACCCGGATCGTCCGCATGACTGGCGCCGGCCCTACTATTACGATCAGTTGAAGCTCTGGTCGGAGGTCATGCCAAAGAATGAGGGGCTGGTTCTGGTCTATGCGCCGGAAGGCCTTTATGTCATCACGCCGATGGAAGACCTGTTCCTCAAAGCCCCCAAGCGCGGCGACATCCTGGAAACAGGCATGGAAGAGAGCCTGTTCGGCCTGCGTCCGTTCGCCCGCGTGATTCCCGCCGCCCAGGTACGCCGCGACCGTTCACAACTGATCAAACGCCGGGCCTAAGCAGGCCAGCCTCCCTGCCACCACGACTCCGCAGAAGACATATCCTGAAAGGCTCGTGGTGGCGGGTGTCTTATATCTGTCTCCCCTTGCACACGCATTTCCCCTCTCGACAATTTCCTGCGCGCGGTTCATCAACAGAGCATGACGACACGCGTTCCTTCCCCGGCTCCCCTGCCCGACGCCGCCACACTCAACTGGGTCGACCGCTATGCGCCACGCCCCCTGCAACCCTGGCTGAAACTGGGCCGGCTGGATCGTCCGATCGGCATCTGGTTGTTGTTCCTGCCCGGCGCCATGGGCCTGGCCTTCGCCATCGCTCACCCCTTCTTTATCAATGACCTGGCAGGCACCGCCCATTTGATGCCACCGCAGGAGGTTCTGCGTTACCACTTTCCCTGGTACAAACTGCTGCTGTTCGCCATCGGTTCGGTGCTGATGCGCGCCGCCGGCTGCGCCTTCAACGATTTCGTCGATCGTGATTTCGACGCGAAGGTCGAACGCACCCGCGGCCGCCCCATTCCCTCCGGCCAGATCAGCCCGAAACAGGCCCTGGCCTTCGCCGCCGGATGCTCGCTGGTCAGTTTCCTGATCCTGATCCAGTTGGGCTGGCTGACCATCGCGCTCGGCGCCGGCTCCCTGCTGCTGGTCGCCGCCTATCCCTTCATGAAGCGCATCACCTGGTGGCCCCAGGCGTGGCTGGGCTTGACCTTCAACTGGGGCTTCCTGATGGGCTTCGCCACCGTAACGGACACCCTCACCCTGCCCGCGCTGCTCTTCTATGCCGGCCTGATCTTCTGGACCCTCGGTTACGACACCATCTACGCCTTGCAGGATATCGAGGATGACGCCATGATCGGCGTCAAGTCGAGCGCCCGCGCGCTTGGCAAAAATACTGTGAATGGCGTCAGCCTGTTCTATGGCGCGGCCTCGGTGCTGACGGGCGTGGCGGCTTACCTGGCCGGACTGCCGCCTGTCTTTTTCGTTGGACTTTTACTGGTAACCACGCATCTATTCATGCAGGTCGTCCGCCTGCGGCCGGATTCGTCTGGAGAACGGTGGGACGCCGCCCTGGCGCTCAAACTGTTCAAGTCCAACCGCACGTCCGGGCTGTTATGGTTTTTCAGCCTGCTGGCCGTGCATTTCACCGGTTTTCTCAATTCATAGGGGCCTGGCATGACACAAACCCGCAAATGTCTTACCGGGCCGACTTTGGCCGGACTGGCCCTGGGCGCGCTGCTTGCCGTTTCCGCCTGCCACAAGGCGCCGAAGGATGACCAGGCGACGCTTCCCGCCACCCCGGCGGCGCCCGTCCCCCTGACCATCGCCAGTTCCAACCCCGATGCCCAGGTCAATCTCACCCTGCCCGAACCGATAAAGCTCTATCCCGAACTGCACGCCCGCCTTTTCAATGAAGGGCAAGCCACCCTGACCGCCTTCATGGACCAGGCCCACAAGGACCGCGCCCAAAACAGCGCCGACGGCATCGAGGAACCACCCTATTATCACAGCATCGTCTGGAAGATCGCCGCCCAGACTCCGCGCCTCGTCTCGGTCTTTTCCGAGGCGGACGACTATCAGGGCGGCGCGCATCCCAATCACACTCTCCAGACCCTGCTGTGGGACAAGACCGCGAAAACCGAGGTCGCCACCAAGCGCCTGTTCAGGGCCGGGGCCGATTTCAGGACGATCGATTCCTATCTCTGCCGTCAGGTCGAGGCCGAACGCTCGAAACGCGCCGGTGAGCCTGTATCGCAAACCGGCTCCGGTTTCGCCTGCCCGAAATTCGCCGAAAGCCGCCTGGTGCTGATCCCGGCCGCCGCGGGCGGCAAGGCCGGAGCCATAGACGCCCTTTACGCCCCCTATGATGTCGGTCCCTATGCCGAAGGGCCGTATGAAATCCGCGTCCCCCTGCCCCTGCTGGCCGGTGTGCTCGCGCCGGAATATGCCGATCAGTTCGGCGGCGAGCCGGTCAAGGATCAGGCGCTGACCGATCCGGACACCGAGTGACCGATACGGAGTCGTTTATCCGCGCCCAGACGCGCGCCCTGCCCGTTCCCTCGGTGCCTTCGATCCGGCTCTATCAGGCCGATGAGGTGACGCCGCTGTGGCTGATGACCGAGCAGGACATGCAAACGCAACGCCTCGCGCCGCCCTTCTGGGCCTTCGCCTGGTCCGGCGGTCAGGCCCTGGCGCGCTATATCCTGGAACATCCGGAAATCGTCCGCGGCCGGCGGGTGCTCGATATCGCCTGCGGATCGGGCCTTGTCGGCATCGCCGCCATAAAGGCCGGAGCGAAAAGCGTTCTGTGCAACGATATCGACGCTTACGCCGGGGCCGCCGTGGCGCTGAATGCCGAACTGAACACGGTGAAACTGGCTTTTACCGGCGAAAACCTGCTGGCCAGGTCGGCGCCAGATGCCGATATCATCCTCGCCGGGGATATCTGCTACGAAAAACCGATGACCGACGCCATGCTGACATATTTTCGCCGCGCGGCGCTTCACAAGATAGAAGTCTATATCGGCGACCCGCACCGGACCTATTTCCCGAAAACCGGCCTGATCCGGCTGGCGGATTACGATATCCTGACCAATGCCGATATCGAGGACGCCGCCATCAAGCCGGCCAGCGTCTGGAAACTGGAGAGCGTTTAATGCCCACGCACCACAAGATCGACTATATCGAATTTCCCGGCGGCGACCTGGGACCGCTCAAAACTTTCTATACCAAGGCATTCGGCTGGAATTTCATCGATTACGGCCCGACCTATGCGGCGCTTGCCGATGCCGGGATCGACGGCGGCTTTCAGGCCGACCCGGCGGAGGCTTCCGCAAAGCCCCTGATCGTCCTATATAGTGAGAACATCGATGCGTCTCTTGCCGCCGTAAAAGCGCAAGGGGCAGCCATCACCAGGGCGATCTTCGATTTTCCCGGCGGAAAGCGGTTTCATTTTACCGATCCCTCCGGTAATGAACTGGCCGTCTGGAGCGACAAGTAGTGGCCCGGTAAGTAGAGGTCCAATAAGTAGAGGTATCGTGCAAAGGTTCGGCTGGCTTTCCCTGATAGCCTTGATGGCGATAACGGCGCTGCCCGCCGCGGCGGCGCTTGCCCCGCCGAAACCGCCGACTCCGAAGGAACAGCTAAAAGCCCTGACCGCAAAAGCCGAAAGCGGCGATGCCCAGGCGCAATACGATCTGGCGCAGGTCTATTTCGACGGCTTATTCGAGCAGAAGCCGGATGACAAGGCCGGGTTTTCATGGATCGCCAAATCGGCCGAAGCCGGCAACGCGGCGGCGCAATACGACCTGGCCGTCGCTTACCGCCTCGGTCATGGCGTCAAGCCGGATGCGATTCAGGCCCTTGACTGGTATGAAAAAGCCGCCGATCAGGGCCGCGACGAGGCCCGTGCCTTTGTCTGCGAAGCCTATACGCAAAGCCCGGCCATCACACCGGACTGGTCAAAGGCCCTCCCTTATTGCCAGACGGCGGCCCAGAAGGGCGACGCCAACGCGCAGTACGCCATGGGCATGGCCTATATCGAAGGCCGGGAAATAGCGCCCGACAACACGCAGGCCCTCGCCAGCCTGAACAAGGCCGCCGCCCAGGGCCACGCCGCCGCCCTGACCGAACTGGGCCGGATATACATGATCGGCGACCTGGTGCCACGGGACGATACGGAAGCCCTGAATCTGTTCAAAAAGGCGGCGCGGCGCGGCGATCGCCAGGCCGTCCGGCTGCTGGCGCATCAATATGAAACCGGCATGGGTACGCCGGCGGATATCGGCCGCGCCGCCCGGCTCTACCGCATACTGGCGCGCGACGACAGCGATACGGCGGCCAGGGACTGGCTGAAAGCGCATCCCGACGCGCCGGAGGATACCGTGCTCGAACTCGACAAGATTCCGCGCGACATCATGTTCTTCGCCACCGAAACCAATGATCCGCGCTTCCAGACCATGGATATCCACGGCTATTACGACCAGTTGAGTATCTCCGCCTATCCGATCGATGCCCAGAATGACCGGGTTTCCGGCCGGGCCTCGGCGGAATGCCGCTTCACACCCTCCGGCGATTTCGACGATTGCGTACTGACGGAGGAAACCCCGAAGGATTACGGCTTCGGCGCCTCGCTGATGCGGATCATGGACCGCCTCGGCACCTCAGGCAACAAGACCGACTGGGCCAAACAGTTCGACGGCAAATCCCTGCGTCTTTCCATGCGCTGGAAACCGGATTAAGTCTCGTTGAAATCCGGCCGGAACGGTCCCGGCGCATAACCGAAATCCTGTGTGGCGGCGCTGTGATCGAACCATAGGTCCATATTCATGCGCAGCACCATATGAATATTGCGTTTGAGTTTTTTCGGCCGGACCAGGTTCAGCGCGAAAAAACCGATCCGCCACAGGATTTCCGGCAGGGCGATAATCACCGGCGTGCGGCCCAGCGCCTCGAAAATGCGCCGTACCATGGCGGCGTAGGTCAGGTCCTCTCCGCCACTGAGATTATAGGTCTTGTTGAAACTGGCCCTGGCCGTCAGTGCCTGCATCGCCGCCGTGGCCAGATCGCGGGCATGTACCGGCTGGCGCAATCCTTTAGCCATGCCGCACACCGGAAAAAAGCCGAGTTTGCGGATCAGACCGGCGATGCGCGTCACGTTCTGATCCAGCCCCTCATCATAGATCAGGGTCGGGCGCAGAAGGGTGAAGGCCACGCCGCGCGCCTCGCAGAAGGCGGTCAGGGCGGCCTCGCCGGCGGCCAGTTTCGCCACCACATCCCGCTCGGCCATCTCACCGGAAGCGCCCTTGGTCAGCCGGCTGGTCGAGGAAAAGACGACAATCCGCTTCATGCCCAGCCCGGCCAGGCGCTCCAGCAGGACTTCGGTGATCAGCCAGACCGGCGCGCAGACGATGACCGCAACAAACCGGCAATCCGGCTGGAAATCGTAAGGCCGCGTGGTATCGAGCACCATGCCCGGCCCGGCCAGGGGTTGCCGCGAGGTGTAACGCACCGCTTCCTCCGGCCAGCCGGCGGCCCTTATCGCTTCCGGCATCCGCCGTCCGATCAGCGACCGTGCGCCGATGATCAGCAAGCCCTTCTTGTCCGTTGTCACAGCATGTCTCCAGCGAATCCCGCCACCTTGGCCGAGTTGCCCCCGGTTTTCAAGCTTGGCAAATGCGACGCCGACGCCCATTGCCAGCGCGGACGTTCCGGCCTATGTCGGCAGGCAAAGAGGTAGTTCCACGATTTTATATTCGTGGCAAGGACAAGCGTCCGCCCGAGCCTTTGCGAGGAGGCCCGCGCCGCTTGAGCGGAGAAAAAATGACGGCTTATAAGTCCCTGCGTGAGTTTATCGACAAACTGGAAGCCGCCAGCGAACTGGTGCGGGTGAAAACCCCCGTCTCGACCCATCTCGAAATGACCGAGATCCAGACCCGCCTGCTGGCCGAAAAAGGCCCGGCGGTACTGTTCGAGACCGTCACGCTGCAAGACGGCACGCCCTCGCCCATGCCGGTACTGGTCAATCTGTTCGGCAATGTGAAGCGCGTCGCCATGGGCGTCACGCTCGAAGGCAAGGAGCGCACCACCGGCGCCGAGTTGCGCGAAGTCGGCGAACTGCTGGCCTTCCTGCGCCAGCCGGAACCGCCGCGCGGCCTGAAGGACGCCTTCGACATGCTGCCGCTGATGCAGACCGTGCTCTCGATGCGGCCCAAAACGGTAAAAACCGCGCCGGTTCAGGAGGTTGTCCTGACTGGCGGAGATATCGATTTAACAAAGCTTCCCATCCAGGGCTGCTGGCCGGGCGAACCGGCGCCGCTGATCACCTGGCCGCTGATCGTCACCAAAGGCCCTTCGGACACGCGCGAGGACGACTACAATCTCGGCATCTACCGCATGCAGGTGCTGGGCAAGGATACCACCATCATGCGCTGGCTGGCTCATCGTGGCGGCGCACAGCATCACCGCCGCTGGAAAGCAGCCAAAGATAAAGAGGGGGGCAAGAGAGAGCCGCTGCCCGCCGCCGCCGTGCTGGGGGCTGATCCCGGCCTGATCCTGGCCGCCGTCACGCCGGTGCCGGAAACCCTTTCCGAATACCAGTTCGCCGGCCTGCTGCGCGGACAAAAGGCCGAACTGGTGCCGGCAAAAACCGTGCCCCTGCTGGTGCCGGCCCATGCCGAGATCGTGCTGGAAGGCCATGTGCTTCTCGACGAATACGCCGACGAAGGCCCTTATGGCGACCATACCGGCTATTACAATTCGGTCGAGAAATTCCCGGTATTCAAGATCAGCGCCATCACCATGCGCAAAAAGCCGATCTATCTCTCGACCTTCACCGGCCGTCCGCCCGATGAACCGAGCGTTTTAGGTGAAGCCTTAAATGAAGTCTTCATCCCGTTGATCCAACAGCAGTTTCCGGAAATCGTCGATTTCTGGCTGCCGCCGGAAGGCTGTTCCTACCGCATCGCCGTCATCTCGATGAAGAAGGCCTATCCCGGCCACGCCAAGCGGGTGATGATGGGAGCATGGTCCTATCTGCGCCAGTTCATGTACACCAAATGGATCATCGTGGTGGACGAAGATATCGACGCCCGCGACTGGAAAGACGTCATGTGGGCGCTCTCGACCCGCATGGACCCGGCACGCGATATCACGGTCGTCGAAAACACCCCGATCGACTATCTCGATTTCGCCTCGCCGGAATCGGGACTCGGCTCAAAGATCGGTCTGGACGCCACCAACAAGTGGGCACCGGAAACGCACCGCGAATGGGGCGAAAAACTCCATATGGAACAGGAGATCATCGATCGCGTCTCGGAAAAATGGGCGGAGATGGGCCTGCCCGGCCAAGGAAAATCCATCTGGAACAGATGAGATTTTCCGGTAAAGCGAAAAAGCGGAAAATCCATATGGAAATAGACATTAATGATCAATTTTGCCCGATTATGAATTAATTTGACTTCTTGTGACGGAATTTTGGCGTTACGCTGTTTAATGGAAAACATTAAACTGAGGAAACCCCCATGCCACATCCTTCATTTTCCCCCCGCAAAGCCTTTCCGCTTATGGTGTCCACCGCCCTGCTCACCCTGACCGGAGGCCTGACTGGGGGCCTGACTGGGGGCTTGGCGGCGGCCTCGGCCCAGATTCCCGCCCGCCATATGGAAAAGCTCGATCGCGGCACGGTGGCCGTCAAGGCCGAAGGCGGCGTTCTGGTGACCTGGCGGATGCTGGCAGACGATCCGGACGGCACGGCCTTCAATCTCTACCGCGATGGCAAGAAAATAAACGCAGCCCCCATCAGCGGCGTCAGCAACTTCCTCGACAAGACGGGCACGGCCGGCTCGACCTATACCGTCTCGACCGTACTGAACGGCAAGGAAAGCAAGGACACGCCTGCCCCCGCCAAGGTCTGGGCTAATGGCTACCTGTCCATCCCGCTCGACAAGCCGGCGGATGGCGTGACGCCGGACGGCCAGTCCTACAGCTACACCGCCAACGACGCCAGCCTCGGCGATCTCGATGGCGACGGCCGCTACGAAATCATCCTGAAATGGGACCCGACCAACTCACATGACAACAGCCAGGGCGGTTATACCGGGCCGGTCTATATCGACGCCTACACGCTCGACGGCAGGAAACTGTGGCGTGTCGACATGGGACCGAATATCCGCGCCGGCGCCCATTACACCCAGTTCCAGGTGGCCGATTATGACGGCGACGGCAAGGCGGAAATGATCGTCAAGACCGCCGACGGCACCGTGGACGGCCAGGGCAAGGTCATTGGCGATCCAAAAGCCAACTGGGTCAGCGACGGCGGCGAGACAGAGGTGCGCGACCGCACCGGCTCGGTCCAGACCGCCGATGGCAAGCTGATGGCCCAGCTTCAGGGCCGCATCCTCAAGGGACCCGAATATTTAAGCGTTTTCAACGGCCAGACCGGCGCCGTCATGGACACCGTGCCCTACTGGCCGCCACGCGCGCCCGACGGGATGCCGGACACGCCGGAGACGATGAAGGCCATCTGGGACGACGCCTACGGCAACCGTTCGGAGCGCTATATCGCCGGCACCGCCTGGCTCGACGGCGTGCATCCCTCCGCCGTCATGATCCGCGGCTATTACGGCCGCACCACCGAAGCCGCCTACGATTTCCGCGACGGCAAGCTCTCCCTGCGCTGGACCTTCGATTCCACGGCGGCGGGCGTGCCGGAAGGCTACAGCGGCCAGGGCAACCATCAGGTCAGCATCGCCGATGTCGATGGCGATGGCCGCGACGAGATCATCAACGGTTCGATGGCGCTTGATGACGACGGCACGCCCCTGTGGACCGCCAAACTGTTCCATGGCGACGCCATGCACGTCGGCGATCTCGATCCCTCGCGCCCCGGACTGGAAAAATTCGGCGTCCATGAAGAAATGCGCAACAACGGCAATATCGGCTCCGCCCTGCTCGACGCCCGCACCGGCGAAATCCTGTGGGAAAAACACGCCGAAAAGGATACCGGACGCGGCCTCTCCGCCGATATCGATCCGCGCTACCTGGGCGATGAGGTCTGGGGCAGCAATTCGCCGCAACTGTTCAATATCAAGGGTGAAGCCATCGCCGACCACGCGCCGCGCCAGACCAATTTCGCCGTCTGGTGGGACGGCGACCTGCTGCGCGAACTGCTGGATGGCGTCACGATCTCCAAATGGGACTGGACGACCTCAACGACGAAGCCCCTTCTGGTGGCCGAGGGCATGATGTCGAACAACGGCACCAAATCGAACCCCACCCTGTCGGCGGATATCCTGGGCGACTGGCGCGAAGAGGTCGTCTGGCGCAGCGCCGACAGCACCGAACTGCGCATCTACTCGACGCCGATCCCCACAACCTACGGCTTCGTCACCCTGATGCAGGATCCGCAGTACCGCGCCGCGATCGCCTGGCAGAACACGGCCTATAACCAGCCGCCACACACCGGCTTCTATCTGGGCGAAGGCATGACGGCGCCGAAAAAGCCGAATATCACGCTCATATCCCCGCAGAAATAGCGCGGCTTAACCGGCCTTGAGCGCGGCGTGAATACGCGCCGCCTCGGTCCGCAGATAGGGCAGAACCTGTTCGGCCAGCATCGGCTTGCTGAACAGGTAGCCCTGGATATAGCGGGCGCGGATCTGCGCCAGCTTGTTCATCTCGGCCTGAGTCTCCACGCCCTCTATCACGCAATCCAGATTAAGATTGCGGCACAGGTCGATGATTGTCTTGATGATTTTCAGCGCCGAGCCATGTTCGAGCAGTTGCACCACAAAGCTGCGGTCAATCTTGATTTTATCGACCGGCAGGCGATGGATATAGCTGAAGCTCGAATAGCCGGAACCGAAATCGTCGATGGCAATACGGCACCCCATGGCCTTCAGCCGGGCCAGCGCCTCGCATGCCTGCTCGAAATCGGTCAGCATGGCGGTTTCGGTGATCTCGAATTCGATGCGGTGCGGATCGATGCCGGACTGGCGCACGGCGTTGCAGATATTGGTGATCGAAATGCCGGAACGCAGGTCGCGCGCCGACAGGTTGAACGACACCTTGGTATCCGCCGGCCAGTCTCGCACCAGTTTCAGCGCCTTTTCCAGCAGTAGCAGGGTGATCTGCGTGATCAGGCCTGAGCGTTCCGCCGCCTTGATGAAGATATCCGGCCGCACACTGCCGAGTTTGACGCTGTTCCAGCGCGCCAGGGCCTCGAAGCTGATCGTGCGATTCTCGACGACATCGACCTGCGGCTGGAACATGATCGACAGTTCGGTGTTAAGGTCGCTGGTGCGCAGGGCCTGATCGACCTGGCTGAAATCGCGCATTTCCGCTTCATGCTTCTCGGTGAAGACGACCGGCGCGCCGCGCAGGTTCTGCTTGGCGAAATAAAGGGCGTAATCGGCGCGTTCCAGCAGTTGCGAAGGGGTGAACTGATCCGAGGCACAACGGACAAAACCGACGCTGCCGGAAATATTGGCCGTTACGCCGCCGAGGAAATAGGTGTCACGCAGGGCGTCGCAAAGCTGTATTCCGAAGGCGTCCAGACCGGCGGCGTCGATATCGCCATACAGGATCAGCGCGAATTCATCTCCCCCCATCCGCGCCGCGAAGGCCCGTTCGCCGCAGACCTGGCGCAAACGGCGCCCGACCTCTATCAGCAGGGCGTCCCCCACGCTGTGACCGTAAATGTCGTTGATCGGCTTGAAGCCGTCGAGATCGATCAGGGCCAGGTGAAAAGCCCTTGGTCCGGCGCCGACGCCGGCCAGGGCCGTTTCCATAACCCGGAAGAAACTGCGCCGGTTGGGCAGTCCGGTCAGGACATCGCTGTCGGCCATGGATTGCGCCTCGACGCGCAGGTTTTCCGCGGTCACCCGCGCCTGCACCGCGCGCAGCAGCGTCTGGCGCACGACCGTGGCGATCAGGACCGACATCGGCACCATCAGCAGGACCATGCCGACATTATCCACCGATACCGTGTGATTATGCGTATAGGCCATGAAGGCGACCGTCGCCAGGGACGCGACCACCGAAGGCACGACCACGCGCAGGCTGATGCCGGTCATGGCAAAAACCAGGGTCAGGAAGATAAAATAAACCAGCCGCTTATTATCAAAGTGCAGGGACTGATAAGCGACCGGATTGACGAACAGCAGGAAATTGACGACCAGGCTGGCGGTATTCAGCTGATGGACGCGGCGGGCGGATTTCAGATAAACGAAATGGGCGTACAGAGCGGCCACCATGGTCAGGCCGGAGAGGGTCGCCATGAGAAGGAGCGCCAGGCCTGTTTCAGTCCAGAAGCGATTGAAGGTCACAATGACATAGTAGATGCCGATGATCAGGCAGAAACTGGAGACGATCGGCTTCATCGCCGCGACTTCTTCAGCCTCGCTCAGGTTCAGTGGTTCGGATTCGCCGCCGCCACGGGCCATCTTCCGGCCTCCCGGCGTCATGGCGGCGAAAATCAATTCCAACGAACGCAACATAGCGCCTCAGTTCCGATACAAAATACGCAGGCGCCGCCTGATTGACAGCCACCCTAACGCCGACACCTAAAAAAACCGCTAACCTGCGGTAACAAGATGTGGCGAAGCCCCCGCGATCCCCGGCATACCGCTGTTAAATTGTCACAAACGAGACTTGCTTTCATATCCGTGGCGGGCCTATAGATTTTTCATGTTGCAAACGCGAAACGCCCCTCAGACCGCTGCGGCGGACGCCCCGTTCGAGCGTCTCGAACCCCTCCTCGCCGCCGCCCGCAAGGCCGGGGCCGACGCCTGTGAAGCCGTCTTCGCCGAAAGCCGTTCCCTGTCGGTCGGCGTGCGCAAGGGCGAGATCGAAACCGTCGAGCGCGATGAGAACAGCGATCTGGGCCTGCGCGTCTTCGTCGGCCAGAAGCAGGCCGTCGTTTCGGTTTCCGAATTTTCGCAGAATACACTCGACCGCCTGGTCGAGCGCGCCGTGGCCATGGCCCGCCTGGCGCCCGATGACGCCTATGCCGGACTGGCCGATCCCGCCCTGCTGTACAAAGGCGGCGCCGTCGGCCTCCAGCTTTTCGACGAGACGCATCTCAGTGCCGAAAGCCTGCAACAGCGCGCGCTCGATATCGAATCAGCCGGCCTGGTCCTTGGTGATGACGCCCAAAAAAGCGCAGCCCTGCAAAGCGATGCCGCCAGCGCCGGCTATATGCAGAACCAGTGGTCGATGCTGACCTCCGATGGCTTCCGCGGCACGCACAAGACCAGTCTGTTCTTCCAGTCAGGCCGCTTCATCGCCACCGACGCCGAAGGCAATATGGAACGCGACGGCGAAGGCCGCTCGGTGCGCTTCGCCTCCGACCTGCCCGATGTGGCGGAAACCGGCCGCGTCGCCGCCGAACGGGCGCTGGCCGCCCTGGGCGCCCGCAAGATCGAAACGCAAAAAGCCGCCGTCATCTTCGACAAGCGCATCGCCAAATCGCTGATCAGCCAGTTCATCGGCGCCATTTCCGGCACCATGATCGCGCGCGGTTCCAGCTTCCTGAAGGACAGGCTCGGTCAGCGACTGTTCGATTCGTCGGTGCAGATCATCGACAATCCGCTGCGGGTGCGCGGTCTCGGTTCGTGTCTGTTCGACGATGAAGGCGTGGCGGTCAGCGAACGCCATATCATCAGGGACGGCGTGCTCGACGGCTGGCTGCTCAACAGTTCGGCGGCGAAACAGCTCGGCATGACCTCCACCGGCCACGGCTCGCGCAGCCTGGCCAATGCGCCGGGCGTCTCGACGCACAATGTCACGCTCGCCGCGGGCGCGGAAACGCCGGAAAGCCTTATGGCTTCGGTCGGCCGGGGCGTCATCGTCACCTCCATGTTCGGCCCCAGCGTCAACAGCGATACCGGCGACTGGTCGGCGGGCGCTTCCGGCTTCTGGTTCGAGAACGGTGTCATCGCCTATCCGGTCAACGAAATCACCGTGGCCGGCAACCTGATCGACATGTACGCCCGCCTCGTTCCCGCCAGCGACCTGGAGATCAAGGGCACGCTCGATACGCCGAGTTTGCTCATCGAGTCCCTGAGCGTCGGAGGCAAATAATGCGCGACGATCAGGCCACAGACCTTGAACTGATCCTCGACAAGGTTCGTCGCGCCGGCGCGCTCGCCCAGCACCTCAAGGCCAATGGCCTGATCACCCGCTACAAGCCCGACGGCTCCATCGTCACCAACGCCGATACCGAGGTCAATCTGTGGCTGAAGGAGGCCCTGCTTGCCGCCCGCCCCGATTACGGCTGGCAGAGCGAGGAGGAAGCCGATAACGCCGAACGTCTGACCTCTTTACGCACCTTCGTGCTCGATCCGATCGATGGCACCATGGGCCTGTCCAAGGGCAGTCCGTACTGGACCATCGCACTGGCCGTCATCGAGGCCAACCAGCCGATCGCCGCCGTGGTCTATGCGCCGGATTCCAACGAAATGTATTCGGCGGCTTATGGCGAAGGCGCGTGGCTGAACGGCGCGCCGATCCACGCCAGCCAGCGGACGGATCTGGAAGACGCCGAGGTGCTGGGCGACGCCCGCCTGTTCGGCAAGGACATCTGGCCCCTGCCCTGGCCGCGCCTCAGCGTCCATTCACGGCCATCCGTCGCCTATCGCATGGTCTGTGTCGCCGCCGGCAAGGCCGATTTCACCCTGGCCCTGACGCCCAAGCGCGACTGGGACGTGGCCGCCGCCACCCTGATCGCCCAGGAAGCCGGCGCCGTGGTATCCGACCACCTGGGAAACCCTTACGGATTCAACGCCATAGACAGCCTCAAGCCGTCCCTGATCTGCGCGGGCGCACCGCTTTTCGATGAAATCATCCGGCGGTGCGCCCACCTGGAGCATCTTTAGGAAAAGTGGCCACCACATTTCCGTTAAAAAGCGCGGCTAAGCAAAGAACCAACCCTTCAAGACCCCCAAAGAGTAAAAAGCATGAGCGACAAGCAACTCCTCCACCTCGTCATCGGCGGCGAACTGACCGACCTCAACGGCACCACCTTCAAGGATCTGAAACAGATCGAGTTCGTGGGGGCCTACGCCAACAACGCCGAAGCGGTTTCCGCCTGGCGCACCAAGGCGCAGTCAACCGTTGACAACGCCCTGATGCGCTATTTCGTCATCCACGCGCACAAGCTGATCGATCCGTCAACGGACGAACACAATCACTAAGACGGGCACTAAGCCAGGCACTAAGACAGGAAAGCCGCCGGATCTTAACCGGCGGCTCTTCTATTCCCGTTTCAACAGCCTGTCGGTCAGCAGCGTCCCCCACCAACTCGCCTTGAAACTGGCTTTCAGCTTGTCCGGATCGTAATCCGGCCCCTGGGTCCACTCCCAGAAGCTGATGCCCTGCGGCTCGATATCGCGCAGATAAACCTCGAACACATAGTCAAGCACACCGGTGTGGCCCGCCTTCATATGCAGGGTTCGCAGGCCCAGCTCGCGCGCCGAATCGCGGATCGAGTGGCCAAGATGGAAATGGCGGTAAAGCACGCTCATCATCCCCGCCCGGTCGGCGCCGGACTTGCAGTGCAGCAGGGCCGGATATTCGATGCGCTCAAATAATGCCTTCGCCTCGCGGAATTCCGCCGCCGTCGGCAGGCTGCGCGAGGTCAGGCCGAAATCTTCCAGTTTCAACCCCAGTTTTTCGCAGGCGTGCTTTTCTAGATAATAGAACGACCCCTTGCCGCCGCGCAGGTTGATAACCGTTCTGATCCCCTGCTTCTTCCACCACGCCAGTTGGAACGGCCACGGCTGGTTGGTCCGCACCATGTCCGGCCCGATCCAGTGGGCATTGGTGAAGCCGATTCGCAAATAGGCATGGTCCGCCCACAGGTAATGCAGGTAGGTGGTGAACAGCCCCCATTTGGTATCCGTCGGAAACGGTTTGCTATGCGATTTTTTAGGGAGCAGCTTCATTTTCTCTCTTAATGTGCTCAAGCGCCGCACGGCTACGCGCAAAAGCGCGGCGGGCGCCTGCCCCTGCCAAAAGCGCAAGAACGCTTTTGGAGGTGTGGATTCGGCTGGTAGTTAACACATAAACAGGCGACAGGTTTGAAGAAATCACGCATAAGCCTATATAATCGCTCACAAAGCCATTTCCAGCCAATACTGCCCATGACCGACAGCCCGACCCCCGCCGCGACTGAAATGCGCACCTCCGCGCTCGTCGCCCGCGTGTGGTCGCAATATCTCTCACCGCAAAAAGGGTTGCTCGCCTTCGCCATCGCCTGCGCCGTCCTCGTGGCGGTGACGACAACCGTGGTGGTCGGCTGGCTCGATCCGGCGATCAACCTGCTGTTCCGCGTCAACAACACCGCCGACCGCATCACCCCTCACCTGCCCGTCTGGATCACGGCGCATCCGCTGATCTCCGTGCCTCTGGTGATCGTCGTCTTCGGCATTTTACGCTTCGCCGGTCAGCGCGGCCTGACGACGACGCTTAACCGGGTCGGCAATCAGCTGGTGGGCCGTATCCAAGAACAACTGTTCTCCCGCCTCGTCCGCGCCGATCTCGGCCATCTGCAAAAAGCCCATTCCGGCCAATACTTATCGTCGGTTCTTTACGATGCGGATCAGGTGCGCGACGCCGCCTCGACCGGCCTGGTGCAGTATGTTCAGGCCCTCCTGCTGGTCATCGGCAACCTGGCCTTCATGTTCTGGACCGACTGGTCGATGACCCTCGTCGTCCTGCTCGCCGGCCCGGTCATCGGCGCGGTCATGAGCAAATACCTGAAAGCCACGCGCAAGGCGGCGCAGGGCGCCATGGCGGAAACCTCCTCCCTCTCCACCGCCGTCATGGAAAGCCTCGATGGCGTCAAGATCGTCAAGATCGCCAATCAGGAAGCCGCCGAGGAGACCCGCGTCGGCGAGGTGATCAACCGCCGCCAGCGCTTCCTGATCAAGGGCGCCAATGCCCGCTCGATGGCCGCCCCGGCCACTGAGGTCCTGACGGCTTTTCTTCTCGCCGGGCTTCTGGCCTTCGCCGGCTGGCGCGCCCAGTCCGGGCACCTGACCGTCGCCGGTCTGTTCGCCTATGTCGCCGCGCTCGGCACCGCCAGCCAGGCCCTGCGCCAACTGGCCGGGCTTCAAGGCACATTTACCCAGGGCCTGACCGCCGCCCGCCGGCTTTTCAAGGCGCTCGATATCGAACCGGAGATCACGGAAGCCGCCAATGCGAAACCACTCAGCCGCGATTTCAAAGCCATCACCTTCGATAATGCCGGCTTCTCGTATGGCGATGCGCCTGTCCTCCGCAACGTCAGCTTCGTCGCCAAAGCCGGCGAAAGCATCGCGCTGGTCGGACCGTCCGGCTCGGGAAAATCAACATTGCTTAATCTGCTGCCGCGCTTCTATGACCTGACCGCCGGCGACATCCGCTTCGATGACATCAGCCACCGCGACATCGCCATAACCGCCCTGCGCAGCCGCATCGCCCTGGTGACGCAGGATCCGTTCCTCTTCGATGACACCATCCGCGCCAATATCGCCTACGGCAATGCCAATGCCACCGCCGAGCAGATCGAACAGGCGGCAAAGGACGCCGCCGCCGATGATTTTATCCGCGCCCTGCCGCAGGGCTATGACACCCGCGTCGGCGAGGCCGGTTCGCGGCTTTCCGGCGGCCAGAAGCAGCGCCTCGCCATCGCCCGTGCCTTCCTGAAAGACGCCCCCCTGCTTCTGCTCGATGAAGCCACCTCGGCGCTCGATACCCAGTCCGAGATCAAGGTGCAGGAAGCCCTCGAACGCCTGATGAAAGGCCGCACCACCTTCCTCATCGCGCACCGCCTTTCGACCATCCGCCATGCCGATCAGATACTGGTGCTCGATCGGGGCCGGATCGTCGAGCGCGGCACGCATGACCAGTTGACCCGCACCGGCGGCCTCTATGCCAGCCTGGCCGCCACGCAGTTCGGCCCCCCCGTTCCGGAGGCGGCGCAATGAAGGATATCCTCCAGTCCGAATTCATGCAGGACCTGATCGCCGGCACGCTCGTCGGCTATCTGAAATTCTGTTACCAAACAACGCGCTGGACCATAGAAGGTCAGGCACCGGTTGAAGCGGTCTGGGATGGCAAGGGACCGGTCGTGCTGATGTTCTGGCATGGCCGCCTGCACCTCGGTCACGCCTCCTGGCCGCGCGACCGCGGACAACCGGTCTGCGTACTGGCCTCGATGTCGAAAAGCGGCGCGGTCAGCATGAAGATCAATACCCGCTTCGGTTACCACACCATTCGCGGCTCCTCGGCCAAGAAATCCGACCCGACCAAGCAGAAGGGTGGCGCGCAGGCCTTCCGCGAACTGATCCGCTGGATACGCGGGAATGCGGAAACCGGCGGCCGTTGCGTCGCCATGACGCCGGATGGCCCGCGCGGTCCGGCCCGCGTCATGACCGAAGGCTCGCTCAAGCTGTCGCAGATGTCCGGCGCGCCGCTGGTGGTGCTGGGCCAATCGACAAAACGCTACATCGAACTGAAGACCTGGGACCGGATGCGCCTGCCCCTGCCCTTCACGAAAGGCGCGATGGTCTGGGGTGTGCTGCCGGCCATTCCCGCCGATACCGGTGAGGCCGAAATGGAAACCCTGCGCCTCCGGGCCGAAGAGGCATTGACCGGCGTCACCGATCGCGCCGACGCCATACTGGGCCTCGTCCCGCAGGGGGCGTCATGAGTCTTAGCCTTTCCCTTTATCAACGATTGATGGGCGCGGCGCACCTGGTCGCCCCCGGCCTGCTGCAAAGGCGCGTCCAGCGCGGCAAGGAAGACGCCGTGCGCTGGCGCGAAAAGCTCGGCCAGACCGATTATCCGCGCCCGGAAGGCCGGCTTGTCTGGTTCCATGGCGTCAGCGTCGGCGAAAGCCTGTCGGTCCTGCCGGTGATCGCGGCCATGGCGATCGAGCGCCCGGACCTCAATATCCTGATTACCTCGGCCACCACCACCTCCGCCGATATTTTGGCCAAACGCCTGCCCGCCAGCGTCATCCACCAGTTCGCACCGCTCGATACCCCGCAAGCGGTCAAGGCCTTTCTCGATCACTGGCGGCCCGATCTCGCCGTCTTCATCGAAAGCGATATCTGGCCCACCCAGTTGCGCGAACTGACCCGGCGCGATACGCCCCACATCCTGCTCAGCGCCCGGATCACCGAAAAGACCTACAGGGGCTGGCAGCGTTTCAAAGGCGCCATGCGGCCCCTGCTCAAGGGCTACGCGCTCGTCATGGCGCAAGATAAAGCCAGCGAGGCGCGGCTGAAACAGATGGGCGTCACGCCGGGGCCACGCGCCAACCTGAAAATGCTCGGCGCCCCCCTGCCCGTCGATTCCAAGGCCCTGTCAGACCTGAAAAAACTGATCGGCAAGCAGTTCGTCTATTTCGCCGCCAGCACCCATCATGGCGAGGACAGCCTGATCGCCAAGGCGCTGGAACCGGCGCTGTGGGGCGGCGACCTGCTGATTCTCGCCCCGCGCCACCCCAGCCGCGCCGGCGATATCCGCCTCGACCTCGAAGCCATGGGCCTGAAAGTGGCGCAGCGCTCGAAAGGCGAGCCGATCACCAGCCAGACCCATGTTTACCTTGCCGATACGCTTGGCGAACTGGGCCTGTTCTTCACGATCGCGGATATCACCCTCATGGGCGGCAGCTTCCTCGAAGATATCGGCGGCCACAATCCGCTCGAAGCCGCGCGGCTCGGCAAGTGTGTCATCACCGGTCCCGATATCGGCAACTGGGCGGACATCTATGCCGATCTGCTCGACGCCGACGCCGCCTTCCGCGTCAAGGGCACGGCCGAGCTGGGCTTCCTGCTGAGCCAGCTTCGCCAACACCCCCAGACGGTGAAGGCGGCCGATAAAAAAGCGCTGGCGGTCAGCAAGAAGGAAGCCGACACGCTCGATGTCGTCTGGGCGGCGCTTGAACCCTTATTGCCGATAAAAGCAGATGGCCATTAAGACGCCCGGCTGGTGGTATAAAAAGAATGTCGCCGGCGCGCCCTGGTGGCGGCCGGCTCTGTGGCCCCTGTCACTGCTCTGGCGGATGGTCAACGCCATAAAGGCCGCCAATGCCAGGCCCTACCGTTCGTCGCTGTTCGTCATCAGCGTCGGCAACCTGACGCTCGGCGGTTCCGGCAAGACGCCGATCACTGGCGCGCTGCTCGACCTGCTGACGCCGGAAGCTGTCGGCCTGTCGCGCGGCCACGGCGGCGCCCTCACCGGCCCGATCAATGTTGATCCGCAAAAGCACACAGCGGCGGATGTCGGTGACGAACCGCTGATGCTGGCGCTGGATCATCCCTTCGTCATCGCCCGTGACCGCGCCGCCGGCCTGCGCCTGATCGAAAAACGCCGCGGGAAAGCGAAACCCGTGATCGCGGTGGTCGACGACGCCCACCAGAACCTGAAAATCGCCAAGGACCTGCACGTCCTGGTGATCGATGGCGATACGCGCAACGGCGCCTGGCCTTTCGGCGACGGCGGCGTCTGCCCCTATGGCCCGATGCGGGAGTCTTTCGCCGCAGGCCTCAAACGCGCCGATCTCTGCGTGCTGTGGATGCCGGACGATGACGCCGTGCCGGACGCAGACCTGATCGGCCTGCTGGGTGACAAACCGGTTTTCATCGCCCGTTTGCAAGCCCATGCGCCGGCCATTCCCGCGCCGGTCTATGGCTTCGCCGCCATCGCCAAGCCCTGGAAGTTCGAGTCCACCCTGCGCGCCGAGGGTTATGACATCGCCGGCTTCGAGGGCTTCCCCGACCATGCCGCCCTTTCCGGCGCCCAACTCGAGGCCCTGGCCGCCAAAGCCGAAAACCTCGGCGCGCACCTGATCACCACGCAAAAAGACTGGATCAAGCTCGCCTCCCCCTGGCGTGAACGCATCGCCTGCCTGCCGATCCGCGCGAAATTCGATGACGAGGCCGGCCTGCTGAAACTGATCCGCGCCCGGCAGGGTTGACGCGCGCAACCACTCCCTTGCCATGGGTCCGCAATTGCGCTTAGAATGACGCAAATAATAAAATAAGTGCCAGATCAGAAATTTGGTTCGGAGGAGATACAGTGTTCAGGAAGCTGGCGGGCCTAGGCCTGGCGCTGGCCTTTGGGGTGGGGCTGATGTCCGCGCCGGCAAACGCGCAGACGCCTTTTCAACCCCTTACGCCCGAAGCGCAGGTGGCGCAGATGGGCCGGGGCGTCAATATCATCGGTTATGATCCCTATTGGCAGGATAACGGCCAGGGCAATTACACGGCGGACCATTTCCGCCAGATTCACGAGGCCGGTTTCTCGACCGTGCGCGCGGTTCTGTTCACGCTCGACCATATCGGCCCGGACGGTAAACTCAGCGAAACCTGGCTGAAAAAGCTCGACTGGGTGGTCGATACCGCCACCGCCAACCACCTGACCGTGATCCTGGACGAGCACGATTTTGAAACCTGCTCCGAAGACGCCGGCAAATGCCTGACCTTCCTGAAAAACATCTGGGGACAACTGGCCGAGCGTTACAAGGACCGCCCCAATACCGTCCTGTTCGAGCTGCTGAACGAACCGCATGACAAGATCGATTCCGATGCCTGGAACGCCATGATTCCGCAGGTGCTGGAGGTCGTCCGCGCCACAAACCCTGAGCGCAATGTTATTGTCGGCCCGACGCACTGGAACAGCCGCGACGACCTGCCCCTGCTCAAACTGCCGGAAAGCGACCGCCACCTGATCGTCACCTTCCACTATTACGATCCCTTCGCCTTCACCCACCAGGGCGCTTCATGGGCGCCGCCGGAAATCGAAGCGGGGCACGATATTCATTTCGGCACTCCCGAAGAAATCGCGCAAGTCAACGCCGATTTCGACAAGGTGAAGGCCTGGTCCGTCGCCAATAACCGTCCGATTTTCCTGGGTGAATTCGGCGCCTATGACAGGGCGGCCATGAACGATCGCGTGCTGTGGACCTCGACCGTGGCCCGCGCGGCCGAAACGCGCGGCTTCGCCTTCGCCTACTGGCAGTTCTCCAGCGACTTCATTCTCTACGATTTCAAGAAACAGCAATGGGTCGAACCCATTCTCAATGCCCTTATTCCCAATTCAAACGTCAATAAGGAATAGTTCCATGCGCGCCATATCCACGCTTGCCCTCTCCGCCGTCCTTGCCCTGTCGCCGTTCACCGTGTTCGCCCAGGGCGCGACAGGTTCAGCGACTCCGGCCGACGCCCCCACCATGCGCGCCGACCGGGGCCTGGAAATCGCCAAACAACAGATCGACAGCTACAACAGCTTCGTGAAAGGCAATGCCAAATTCGAGCCGATCTCGCCGGAAAGGCAGGTCCTGCAAATGGCTGCCGGTATCAATGTCATCGGCGGCTATGACGCCTACTGGGATGGCGGCCAGACCCAGTTCAGCCTGAGCGATTTCGCCAAGATTCGCGCCGCCGGTTTCTCAACCGTGCGCATCCCCCTGTTCGCCTTCAAGCATCTGACGAAGGACGGCCGTCTCAATGCCGATTATTTCAAGCGGATCGATCAGGTGGTCGATGCCGCCTTGTCCAACGGCCTGACGGTTATCCTCGATGAGCATGACTTTGAAATCTGCGCCAAGAATGCCGATGCCTGCGCCGGCAATCTGGCTAATGTCTGGTATGAGTTGTCCGATCACTACAAGGCCTATCCCAACAGCGTTATCTTTGAGCTGCTGAATGAGCCGAACGGCCAGGTCGATGACAAGATATGGAATTCGTGGCTGGTCGACCTGCTGGCCATCGTGCGCGAAACCAACCCGGAGCGCAATGTCATCATCGGCCCGACGCACTGGAACAGCCGCGCCGATCTGCCGCTGCTCAAGCTGCCGGCCAATGACAAGCACATCATCGTCACCTTCCACTATTACGACCCGATGACCTTCACCCATCAGGGCGCCAATTGGGCGGGGCCTGAGCTTGAAAAGACCCATGACGTGCGCTGGACGGGCACCCCGGAAGAACTGAAGACCATCGAGGATGATTTCGGCAAGGTGCTGCTGTGGTCCCAGGCGGCCAAGCGCCCGGTTTTCCTCGGCGAATTCGGCGCCTTTGACAAGTATGGCAAGCTCGAGGACCGCGCCGCCTGGACAAGGGCCGTCTCCGACACCGCGCATAAATACGGTTTTGCCACAGCCTATTGGTACTGGGATGGCGGTTTCGGTGTCTATGACGCCGAAAAGAAGGTATGGGTGAAACCGATTCTGGATGCCCTGATCCCAAAGTAGTCAACAATGGTCGCAAAAGCGAAACGACAGATGGAAGACACCGCCCTGGTGGATGGCGTCTCCTACCGCTGGCACATCCACCGCGAGCCGCAATGGGCTTCGGTGGATGGCGCCAAGGGTTTGTGCCTCTCGGTGCAGCACGCCGAAAATCCGCAGAAGGTGCTGTTGCTGGAATATCCGTTTCCGAAACCCAGCCGCCATGCCCAGAGGCCCAAGGTGGACAAGCGCGATGTCGCCATCCAGATCGGTAAGGCCATCGCCGATGGCTGGGAACCGGAATCGCGCGGCAAGCCCTTTACCTACATGATCGAAGGCTAGGCCGGATCGACATTCAGCGTATTTCCGGTCCTTCTCCATCTTATACCGCCCCGTTTACGGGGCGGGGGACCGCACGACCGCAGGGAGATGCGGTGGTGGGGTTCTTCCGGCTTGTGTACGTTTCAGATCATGGCAGATCATAGACCCGCCGCTTTCACATGATCGGAAACGCCAGCTTCTTTATTGACGACAACACCCCCACCACCGCATCTCCCTACGGTCGTGCGGTCCCCCTCCCCACAAGTGGGGAGGTATAGAAAGGAGGCTGAAGGTCGATCCGCCCTAAAGCGCCCGCCACCCTATATCGGTGCGGTAGAACCCGCCCGGCCAGTCGATCTGGTTGATCGCCTCATAAGCCTTGTCGCGCGCGGCCTGCAAGGTCTTGCCGCGTGCGCACACATTCAGCACCCGGCCACCGGCGGCGCGCAGATTACCTTCGGCATCGCGGCTGGTGCCGGCATGGAAAACCGTCACGTCCGGACCGAAATCCTGTTCGGCGCCACGGATGATCGATCCCGTCAGCGGACTGTCGGGATACCCCTTGGCGGCATAGACCACGCAGACCGCCGGTTCCTCATGCCATTCCGGCGCCGGCAGGTTTTTCAGTCCGCCGGTGGCCGCCGCCAGCAGATAGGGCACGATATCGCTCTTCAGGCGCAGCATCAGCACCTGGCATTCCGGATCGCCGAAGCGGGCATTGTATTCCACCAGCCGCGGACGGCCATTCTCGACCATCAAACCGGCATAGAGCACACCCTTGTAAGGATTACCCTCGGCCTTCATGCCCGCCATGGTGGGCTTAAGCACCTCGTCCTGGGTGATGCGCAGCAGTTCGGGCGTCACGATCGGCGCCGGCGAATAGGTGCCCATGCCGCCGGTGTTCGGCCCGGTGTCACCGTCGAAAGCGCGCTTGTGGTCCTGCGCCCAGCCGAAGAGGAGCGCCGTCTCGCCGTCGCACAGAGCGAAAACCGAGGCCTCTTCCCCGGTCATGAATTCCTCGATGACGATATTGGAACTGGCGGGGCCATAGCGGCCGCCGAGCATGGCTTCGACCTCGGCCACCGCGTCCTGATAATCGGGTGAAATGGCCACACCCTTGCCGGCGGCCAGACCATCGGCCTTGATGACATAGGGCGGACTGTAGGTTTTGAGGAATTCGCGCGCCTCGGCCACATTATCGAAAGTTTCAGACGCCGCCGTCGGGATATTGTGACGCTTGCAGAAATCCTTGGTGAACGCCTTGGAGGCTTCAAGCTGCGCCGCCTTCTTCATCGGCCCGAAGCAGGGGATATTGGCGGCCGCCAGGGCGTCGGCCAGCCCTTCCGCCAGGGCGCTCTCCGGCCCGACCACGACCAGACCGGCCCCGATCTCACGCGCCAGCCCGACCAGACCGGCCACATCCGTCGCCTTGATATTATGGCATTCGCCAATGGATGCCATGCCAGGATTGCCCGGCGCGATGACCAGCCTGTCGCACAAGGCGGACTGGGCGATTTTCCAAGCAAGGGCGTGTTCGCGGCCGCCCGAACCGATCAGCAGAATGTTCATGGTTTCCGCTTCCCCCACCCGCCTCTTCGGGTCAAGTGTCTTTCGCATTACGGTGAAAATTATACGTCGACGCCTGAACGCTCAATAACACAAATTGCGCAATTTTTGTTATTCGGTTATGATCATCGTCTGCACAGGAGCGCAAAATCATGAACGTATCGGTGGGTGAACGCTGGGAAAATTTCGTGGAGGCCGTGGTTAAAAACGGCCGTTACGGCTCGGCCAGCGAGGTCGTGCGCGAGGGCCTGCGCCTGGTGGAAGAACGCGAAGCCAAACTGAACGCCCTGCGCGACCATCTGAACGCGGCGATCGAGCAAGATATCTGGCATACGCCGGAAGACCTGGATGCCGCGCTGGCAGCCGACGCTCTGGAACTGGCGAAACAGGGCTATTAAGTGCGGCGCTTGATATATTCGGAAACGGCCCGAAGCGATATCCGGGACCTTCAACGCTATCTCGCTCTGGAAAACGGCCTGCGCGATATAGACGCCCTTTTCGACGATCAGCCCGCCAGCCGATAAGGCGTCACCGTTCCTTCGAGGCAGGCATGGAGCGTATTGAAAAACTGCGCCATGTCGATCGGCTTGGTCAGGACATGGTTGAAACCATGGCCGCGCGTATCGTCGGAAAGCTTGGTCTGGGCGGCGGCGCTTAAAGCCACGATCGCCGTCTCGGCATTGATCCCGCCCTGTTCGCGCAAACAGCGCGTGGCGGTGATGCCATCGAGCACCGGCATCTGGATATCCATGAAGATCAGATCGAAACGGATGGTTTCGCATATTTCCAGCGCGGCCTCGCCATCGCAGACCTCATGGATATCAAGCCCGGAATCGGTCAGCAGCAGACGGATCAGTTCGCGGTTGATCGGATGGTCGTCAACGATGAGCACCTTGCGGTCTTCCAGGAAAACCGGCTTCAGGTCATTCGCCGTCATGACCGGCAAGGGCGCCGTGGCGATGGCCACCGGCATCTCGAACCAGAAGCAGGCGCCTTCGCCCGGCACCGACTCGACGCCGATTTCCCCCTGCATCAGGCGCACGATCTCGGAGCAGATGGACAGGCCAAGGCCTGAGCCGCCGTATTTGCGGTTGATGCTGTTATCGATCTGGTTGAAGCGGGTGAAGAGGGCCGGTTGCTGATCCAGCGGAATACCTGGGCCGTTATCCCGCACCTCGACGCGCAGACGGCCTGTCCGGTCCACCGCCGCCGACAGGATCACCGTACCGTTCGGCGTGAACTTGCAGGCGTTGCCGACCAGATTATACAGCACCTGACGGATACGCACATCATCGAGCATCAGCCAGTCGGGCGTTTGCGGATCGTACTCGCAGCGGATTTCGATATTGCGCGTCTGCCCCAGAACGGCGAACTGGTCGACAATATCCGAGGCCAGCCCGCGCAGGTCGGTCGGCTGCGGATCGAGCCGCACCTGCCCCGCCTCCAGCTTGGAAAAGTCGAGAATATCGGTGATCAGGCTGAGTAGGGCCTCGCTGGCCTTGTTGATACGGCCGATATAGTGACGGGCATCCTTGGGCATGTCCGGCACACCGTTGAGCAACGTGGCGTAACCCAGTATGGTCGTCAGCGGCGTGCGGATCTCGTGGCTCATATTGGAGAGGAAATCCGATTTGGCCCGCTGGTGCGCCTCGGCGTTTTCCTTGGCCGCGCGCAGGGTATCCTCTAGATGCGCCTGCTCGGTGACATCCTGCAAGATGCCGAAGATCAGTTCCGGGCGCCCGTTCTCGCCGGTTTCGACGCCCCCTCTGGAATAGACGATGCGCTCCTCGCCATCGGCCCGAAGCAAACGCTGCTCGAAGGTGAATTCGCCGCCCGTCTCCATGGCCTCACGCACGCAGCGCTCGACCTCGGCCCGGTCGTCGGGATGAAACAATTGCAGGGCCGTATCGATCTGCGGCTGGAAACTGTCCCGTCCCAGTCCATGGATGGCGTAGACGCCGCGCGACCAGAAGCATTCGCCGGTCCGGGCATTGATATGCCAGTAGCCGACGCCGGCCGCCTCCTCCATCAGTTCGAGCTTGCGCTGCGTCTCCTGGAGCCGGCGGATGACGGTCCGTTTCGCCAGGCCGCTTTTGCGCAGGGTCAGCATGTCCGAAACGCTGTCCGCCAGCTTTTGCAGACGTCCGGCCTCCCTGTCGCCGAAATCGTCGCGCGCCTTCACGTCGATGATGCAGAAGGTGCCGATCAGCGCGCCGTCATAATGCAGGGGCGCCCCGGCATAGAAACGGACGTGCGGCTCATCTATGACAAACGGATTGCCGGCGAAGCGCGGATCATTGCGGGCGTCAGGCACGGTCATCAGCCCGCCCGAAGCCAGGGTATGCTCGCAGAAGGAAACCTCCGCCGGGACCGATTTCAGGGCCAGCCCATGCGCGGAGACGAAGCTGTGACGCTCACCATCCACCAGCGAAATCAGGGCTATGGGCGCGTCAAAAATATCCGCCGCCAGCGCGGTCAGATGATCGAAGCGCGACTCCGGTTCGGGATCGGAAACGTCAGCCGGCTGAAAGACCGCGTGGCGACTGCCCTGCTCCGGTTTTGGCGATAGGGGACGCATGAACTCTGACCCACAGGTTTTTACAAGACTCACCCTAAGTTGAGTTCCCTGAAGAAAACCTAAACATTTGTGGATAAAAATCCATTAGGGCCGCAAAGCTGGGGTGCGGGCGAAAATTGCGCTAATAGTGTCCTCATGGCCAATGATCCGCTCGCTTCCGAATCGACAAACGCCCCAAGTAACGTTCCAGCCTATTCGGTTTCCGAACTGGCCGGAGCGCTCAGGCGCACGCTGGAAACCACTTATGATCACGTCCGCCTGCGAGGGGAAATCTCCAAGGTGACGCGCCATGCGTCCGGCCACGTCTACCTGACGATCAAGGACGACAAGGCGGCCATCGACGGCGTGATCTGGAAGGGCAATGTCAGCCGACTGCAGGCCCAGCCGGAGCATGGTCTTGAGGTTATCGTCACCGGCCGGATCACCACCTTCCCGGCGTCATCTAAATACCAGATCGTCATCGAGGCGATGGAGGTGGCCGGCATCGGCGCCCTGCTGGCGCAGCTCGACCGCCTGAAAAAGAAACTCCACGGCGAAGGCCTGTTCGATCCGGCGCGCAAAAAAGCCCTGCCCTATGCGCCGCGCACTATCGGCGTCATCACCTCGCCGACCGGCGCGGTGATCCGCGATATCCTGCACCGCATCCGTGACCGCTGGCCCTGCCGGGTCATCGTCTGGCCGGTTGTCGTGCAGGGCGATACGGCGGCCCCTCAGGTGATCGGCGCCTTGCGCGGCTTCCACACCGATCCGTCACTCCCCCGGCCCGATGTGATCATCGTGGCCCGCGGCGGCGGCTCGGTCGAGGACCTGTGGGCTTTCAACAGCGAAGACCTGGCCCGCGCCGTCGCCGCCAGCACCATCCCCGTCATCTCGGCGGTGGGGCATGAAACCGACACCACCCTGATCGATTATGTCAGCGACCGCCGCGCCCCCACCCCCACCGGCGCGGCCGAAATGGCGACGCCGGTGCTCGGAGAGTTACGCGCCTTCACCGCCGATCTCGAACGCCGCCGTCAGGCCTGCATGTCGCGCGGGCTGGAAATGCGCCGCGAGCGCGTGTCCCTGCTGGCGCGCACCCTGCCCAAGCCGCTCGATCTGATCAACACCGCCCAGCAACGGCTCGATTATGCCGCCCATCGCCTCGGCGGCGGCCTGCGGCAAAACCTCAACCTGCACCAGACGGCCTATGCCCGCCTGTCCGGACGCTTCACACCGGCCCTGCTGGCGCGTGAAGTGCAGTTGAAGCACACCCATCTGGGACAACTGGCCCAGCGCATCGATCTGGCGATCGGACGCCGCGTGACCCTGGCCACCACTCATGCCCGCCTCCCCGACCTGACCAGGCGCATGAATGAAGCGCTGGACCGCACGGTAAAACGCAGCGGCGAACGCCTGCCGGAACTGACACGCCGCCTGTCCGAAGCCTTCACGCGCGACCTTAATCAACGCAAGGAACGCCTTGAAAGACTTGAGCAACTGCGCCTCAGTCTCAACCCGGACCGGCCACTCGATCTCGGCTTCGCCCGCGTCAACCGGCCCAATGGCGCACTGGTTAAATCTCCCGCCGGCATCGCCACCGGCGAGGCTTTGGTCCTGACCTTCAAGGGCGATCAGAAACTGGATGTCATCGCCGGCGAAGGTGGAGCGCCACCGGCTCCGAAGCCTCTCACCAAACCGGCCCCACCGAAGCCGCGCCCATCCGGCCCCGATCAGGGGAGCCTGTTTTGACACGGCTCTCTTGATCCGCCCGCCTACCCGGCCTATGTTGGGCGCATGAATATGCACACCCCCTCTCCCCTGCCCGGCCAGGCCGTTCTCCATTATGGCGACGGCGATTATACCGTCATGCGTCCCGGCAAGTTCGTGCTTTGCGCTGTTTCCGGCCGGCAAATTCCGCTGGAGGCGTTGAAATACTGGAACCCGCGCACCCAGGAAGCCTATGCCGGCCCGGAGGAGGCCACCCAGGCGTGGAAAAACCTGAAGCGCTGAGCCGCCGCTCTCTCCTTACCCTTGGCGCGGGTACGCTGATCAGCGGCCTGGGAGCATCCGCGCATGCGCAGGCGCCCGATCCCTTCCAGCTCAAAGGCCGCTTTATCCAGAGCGGCTATTGCGTCGGCCGGTCCGCGCCCAATGCCGAACTGTGGGTGGATGGAACCCGGCAGGGCACGACCTCCCCCGAAGGCTGGTTCTATGTCGGCTTCGACCGCGATTCGCCGACCGCCTGCCGCATCGAACTGCGGACGGCCACGGGCGCGCAGGCCACCACCGTCA